>JAEEGF010650738.1_pt1 | contig 86501 bp, 74 predicted proteins | sample 9134171 | NCBI WGS metagenome assembly JAEEGF01 (sample SAMN16246542, study PRJNA631951) | gut metagenome | biome: gut microbiome; feature: rumen; material: AP-attached | host: Bos | place: Iran: Karaj | collected 2018-10 | reverse complement strand
TACAGTCCTGTGCTATTTGTACTCGTTCCTCTGTGCTTAACTTTTTCTTATTTGGCATAGTAATGCTCCCCCTATGATGACAGTGTTTTCTTATTTCACTGTCTCTCATAGAGGGAGCATATCAGATTGGGGGCGGGGCGCTTTCATCTGTTTTCCGGCACTTCCTGCTTCAGATTCCGCTGTGCCGGAAGGTCAATTACCGATGCGGGCGGTAGGTACTGACCATTTTCTCCACCGTTTCCCCGATATGCTCGTCGTTGCGGTAGGCCTGCTGCATGAGGTTTTCCAGCTGACCCAGGAATGTGTTGACGTCAAAGTGGACCGGACAGCCGATGTGAATCAGGTCGTTGTCGGTCTTCTTCAGGCCCTCCTCGGCCATGAGCTTTTCCTCATACAGCTTCTCGCCGGGACGGAGACCGGTATAGACGATCTTGATGTCCTCATCCGGCGTAAACCCGCTGAGCTTAATCAGGTTTCTGGCCAGAGTATCAATTTTCACCGGACTGCCCATATCCAGAACGAAGATCTCTCCGCCATGGGCATAGGTGCCCGCCAGCATAACCAGAGATACCGCCTCCGGTATCGTCATAAAATACCGGATGATATCCGGGTGGGTCACGGTAACCGGACCGCCCTCGGCAATCTGGTGCTTGAACAGAGGGATCACGGAACCGTTGCTGCCCAGGACGTTGCCGAACCGGACCGCAACATATTCCGTCTTCGCATGAGTCAGGGCGCCGTCGTAATTGCCGAAACAGCCGTTTCCCGTGGATTCCGCATGGGTGTACAGCTGCGGGAGCTCCCCGGCTCTCCCCGCCTTGATCATGCAGTCAAAGGACTGGATAATCATCTCGCACAGCCGCTTACTGGCGCCCATAATATTGGTGGGATTCACCGCCTTATCCGTGCTGATCAGCACGAAGCGCTCACAGCCGTGAACCATGGCCGCATAGGCAGTCTTATAGGTCCCGATGGCGTTGTTTTTGATGGCCTCACAGGGGCTGTCCTCCATCAAGGGAACGTGCTTATGGGCCGCCGCGTGGTAGACGATCTGTGGATGATATTTGGAAAAGACCTCATGCATCTTCCGGCTGTCACGGACAGAGCCGATCAGAACCGCCAGGTCCAGATCCGGGAACTTATGCCTGAGCTCCAACTGAATCTCATAGGCGTTGTTCTCGTAGATGTCGAAGATAATCAGCTGCTTCGGGTTGTGGGCCGCCACCTGCCGACACAACTCCGAGCCGATGGAGCCGCCGCCGCCCGTAATCAAGACGCTCTTCCCGTTGATAAAGGAAAATACCTCGTTCAGATCCGCCCGAATGGGCTCTCTGCCCAAAAGATCCTCCACGGATACGTCCTTCATGGCGCTCACGGATATCTGCCCAAGCATCAGCTGATACATGCCGGGCAGCTGCTTCAACTCGCACTTGGCCTCGTTGCAGATATTGATGATTTCCTTTTTATCATTCGCGCCGGCGCTTGGGATTACCACGTAGATCTTGGTAATCTGGTATTTCTCCACGCTGGCCAGGATATCGTATCTTCCGCCCACAATAGGCACTCCGTCGATGAACCTCCCCCATTTGTCCGGATTGTCGTCGATGAAGCAGACAACCCGGTCCTTAACCGCCATCGTACCCATGATGTCCCGAAGGATCATCCGGCCGGCTTGCCCGGCGCCGATAATCATGACGCGGCCCACGCCGGCTTCAGCCTTATGCCGCACCGAAGAGACCATGCGGATTGCCCGGAAGGAAAACCGCGGAATCAGCAGGAGCGTCACCTGGAAAAAGCCGCCAAGCATATGGTAGGAAACCGGCATCTTGGTGATCAGGACCGTAATCAAGGCACTGTGCAGCAGCGACGATACGGACGAGCCCACGATGGTCCGGATCAGTTCAATATAGCTGGCATACCTCCAGAGGCTTTGGTACATTCGGAGCAGCCGGAACAAAATGATGGAAACAATCGCCATTCCGGTGATAAGGGTGGCGTACGCGCCCAAAAAGCCCCTGGGGATCAAGGAAAACGTACAGTCGAACCGAACCCAAAGTGCCAGAAAATACGCCAAATGGATCATCAGAAAGTCGCTCACGATCAATCCGAAGGAATCCAGACGCACGTTCCATCCCTTTGCATGTCCTTGATTCAGCTTTTTCATTTGACAGCTTCTCTTCTTTCTTATCTGTTACTCCAATTCAACAAATCCAATAAATCGATTTACGGGAGAACCGTATGAGAAAATGCCATGCGCTCCCGCGTCAGGGGCAGCATATCCGCGAAAAAAGGGACGGCCTGACACAGAACGCCGTCCCTTGAATCTTTCTCCGGGACCCGTATGGAGAATTGGGTCTGGAAACCTATGACTTATTCTCGCTGTGGGCGTAATACGCCTTATAATACCGTTTCCCGTAGTACTTTGTATAGTATCTGCCGAATTTCTTCTCGCTGACCTTGTTCAGAATCACGCCCAAGATCGGGCAGCCGGTCGCTTTCATCTTGGCGGTGGACTCCTGAGCCAGTCGGTATTTCACCTGGTTGGCCTCAATCAGGAGCATGGTTCCATCGCACAGCGGCGCGATAACCGCAGGGTCTACCACCAGGCCGATGGGCGGACAGTCAATCACTACATAGTCAAAATGTTCCCGGCAGAAGCTGATCAGCCGCTTCATTTGTTCGGAAGAAAGAAGCTCCGTCGGATTGGGCGGGACCGCGCCGGCCAGCACCGCGTAGAGCTGCTCCACGTCGGTCTGGCACACAACGTCGTCCAACTGGCACTGGCCGGAAAGATAGTGCGACAGGCCGTTTTCCGGCTGCGGGCCCACGATTCTGTGCTTCAGCATAGATTTTCGCATGTCCGCGTCAATCAGAATGACGTTTTTCCCCAGCTCCGCCAGGCTCAGGCAGAGATCCAAAGTGACCGTTGATTTTCCCTCTCCGGCAAAAGCGCTGGTCATCAGGAACACGTGCTTATCGGCACCGCAAAACAGAAGATTGGTTCGCAGAAGCTTCAACTCCTCATTGACCTCATAGGGTCGCTTCTCTCGCTTCAGCCTGATTGTTTGCATGAGGAATGTTCTCCTTCTCTATCATCGATAATATTTGCATCGGGTTGTCGCGCATTAACGCTTCGGCGTAGGCGTCCCCGACTTTTTTTCGCAAGTAACGCTGACAGGCATCCAACTCCGGGGGGCGATCCACAGGATCGTGAGAATCGGACGCAATCACATGGACCAGGGACTCTCTCAAAAGCTTCCTGCTCCATCTCGCCTGGCGCATGCCCTCATGGCCGAGGACGCTGCAGGCATTCATTTGAACCATGGCTCCCTTTTGGATCAGGCTGGAAACCTTGTCCAAACTTCCCTCCAGGGCAGGGTAACGCTCCACATGGGCAATCAGGGGCTGATAGCCCTGTCCTCGAAGATCGGTGACCCAGCCAAGAATAGATGCATAGTCGTGCAAATGGGAAAATTCAACCAAAACAGTGCTCCCCGCCCCAAGGCAGAGGATTGTTCCGGCCTGCAGGCGCTCCTGCAGGAGCTTGTCGCAGTGATACTCCCGCGACAAAAAAAGACGCATGGAATAGGCCCGCCGGTCTGCATAGGCCTGCAGCTCGGCAAACTGAAGCCGGATCTCATCATCCGGAGTTTCAAACATTCTATGCCGCAGATGCGGGGTAGCGCAGACAACGCGGACGCCCTGCTGATAGAGCATGTCCAAGAGCTCCTCAGACTCCTCCGTGCGCAGGGCTCCGTCATCCACATAGGGCAGAATGTGGCAATGAAGATCTACGAACCTGGTCATAGGCGCCTCCGTTGTGTAAAGATATTCTTTCGGGGGGATGTTCCCCCCGAAAGAATACTTTGCGAACAGCTTAGTCCTTCTTCTTGGAGAAGAAGACTGCAGCGCCGCCCAGTGCGATTGCAGCAAAAGCCAGAGACATCAGTCCCTTCTCGCCAGTCTTGGGAGAACCGCCTTCACCGCCGCCGTTTCCGGCGGGCTCAAAGATTGCAACGCCGACAGGAGACAGATCCGTGAAGGTGATGGGGGTATTGACCTTACCCATCAGCTCCCACTTGCTGCCGTCCCAGTGGTAAACGTAACCTTTCTGGGTGCCAGTCAGTTCCACATGGAAGGTCAGCTCTGCCGGCAGGGTCTCAGAGTGCAAATTCCACTGATAGACAACCTTGCCTTCGGGCTCCTTCTCACCGGCCAGGCGGGCAGCCTCTTTCATGGTAAGAATGGGGTCACCATCCTGCTTTTCCGTAATGGTCAACCCGTCAGTCGGGGTGATTTCAACCGGATCAGTTTTGCTGCCGGCGGCAAAAGCGGTGCCGGCAACGCAGGCCATCAGAATGCAAACAACAGCAAAGAGCGACACGTATTTGAGCAATTTCATAATTACATTCCTCCTTCCTTTAAATTTTTTATTTAAGGATGTTGCTCACATCGATAAATACATTGTCGTACTATTCGACCGGCTGATAGAACAGCTCGATCACCAGCTTTCGGAGCGCCGCTTCGTCCACGTGAAACTCGTCGTGATTCGTGCCTTCCACCGGGATTCCGGGAAGTGTCAGGGGCTCCGGGTTCAGCCGATAAGATACAAGCTTTTTCAGGGTTTCCGCATCAAGGTCGGAGCAGACGTCCCCGTCGGCGGCGTCCAGCAGCTCCTTCAGCCGGCTTGCGCCGGTGTTTTTCTGGAGCTTTTCCACCAGAGCCTTGATCAGACGGACCTGCCGCTGGACCCGGTCCTCGTTGCTTCCGTGAACAGAGGTGTCACGGAAGCGCAGCAGCCGCTCCGTCTCTTCCCCCGTCAAAGTGAGGGAGGCTCCCGCCTGGTAGCGGGGATCAATTTGGGTGTAATCCTCCGGCATGGTGACTGCCAGACCGCCCAGAAAGTCCACAATCGTGACAATCCCCTGGGCGTTCAGGGCAAGGCAGCCGTCCATCCGAATCCCGTAGAGCAGACGGGAGACCGCCCGTTTCATCAGAAAGCAGCTGCGGCTCGGGCTGTCGCCATAGAAATACTGCATATTGATGTGGGTCGGGGCTGTATAGGCATAATCCCCGTTGGCTGCGTAGACGTCCACATCCGCAATAGTATCCCGGGAGACAGCAAGCAGCCGGATTTCCTTCTCCCGTTTGTTCAGCAGCAAAACCAGAATCGTGTCCGCTCTCCTGCCCTCGCCCGGTGCAAGCCCCGGCGCGGCAGTGCCGCCGTCGTCCGCGCCGAGAAACAGGACCGTTTCCAGATCCGGGTTCAGCCGGTACATTACGCCGTCAATCTCTACGGTATTGCCCCAGTCCTCATCCGGTTCTGTCGTCGGGACCGCGGTGCTGCCCGGGACAGGGATTTCACTTGAGCTTTCGCCGGATGTGTTTCGCAGGGGGGCGTCTTCCCTGCTCAGGAGCGCGGCGGAAACACCGGCCAAAATCGCCAGCAGCACAACTGCCGCAGCGAGAAGCAAAATGCTTTTATTGGATTTCATCGGTCAATACCGCCACAACCAGATATCGGTTACGCTCCTGCCCCTTGATGCACGTGCTGAGGGTGATGATCCGGTCCTCTGCCGTCACCTGCGGCTCTGACAGGACATGGCTGTTCAAGTCGCGGTTATTGTAGATGGAATCCAGATAAGCCTGGCAGGATTCCGGATCGGAAAAATCAAAGTAGGAGGTAATCAAGCGATCATCATAGACTACCGCGGCGAAGATCGTATAGCACAACTCCCGGTCCGGCAGATAGATTTTGATCGTCTGATGCTCTTTCAGGTAGGTCTCATCTCGGTAGTAATGCAGATTGCTGAACATGGTGCCGTCGTTCATCCGGTGCCCGTAGATCAGTGTATTAAAATCGGAAAAATCCTTTGCGTTTACGTTGAACGTATAGATGCTGCCCGGGAAGCCGCTTTTATGCTCCGGCGTATGGTTCAGGTAATAGTCGTTATTCGTGGGGTGCTGGAGTAACGGATAGGTAATGTCGGTATCAACAATCTCAATCCAGGCATAGATATCGGGATTGAGCTCCCAAAGCGCCTCAAAGTCAATGGGCGAGACATAGGGCTCTTTTGTCTCAGTCGTGGCAGCCGCTTCTGTCTCCGATTCTGTCACCGGAACCGTTTCCACGGAGACGGTGGGTGGAGACGGCGCAGTCGAAGACGCCTCTGTCGCCGTCGCGGTGGTATCCTGGAACGCGATGGAATGCAGGGTTTCTGCATCTTGTCTCGCCCGAATGCCGGATACCACGGTATAGCTGAGGTATCCCACGCCCAGCGCAATCAGCAGAAGCCCGAAAACCAGAAGAGTCTTCCGTTTTTTTGACATGATATTCCTGCCCTTTATCGTCCGGCGGCGGCGTGTCTGTCATATCTCCCGCCTTTGCCCTTGGCCTCGCCGCGCTCCCGAATATAGGGGAACTCCGCGAGAACATCCAGGCCAAGGTACTTGTGCACGTCGTCGCTGATCTTGATGGTATCGTCTGACAGATGCCGGATCACCAGCGCAACCATCACCAGAAGCGCGCCGAGTATGGCGCCGATAACGGTATCCCGGCGGACGCTGGGACTGCTCTGGGCCTTGGGAACCGACGCCCGCTGGACAACGGAAGGCTTATCCGTATTCATGATTTCGGAGATCTGATCCCGGAGCTCGTCGGAGAGGGCGTTGCTGATTTTCGCGGCCTGCTCGGGGTCGGTATCTTCCACCGTAACCTGAAGCATGTGAGAGGAAGCGGGATTGGTAACCGTAATGTGATTCACAAGCGCCTCATAGCTCGTGTCCAGATCCAGCTTGTAAATAACCTTTTCCACAACGTCTCTGGTCTTGGCGATAATCTGGAAATCTTCGGTCAGCTGGCTGCCGATCTGTAAATCTGCCAGCGAAGTGATGCTGGTGGTCTTTGAGAAAATGTAGATGGTAGCGGTTGACTTGTACTTCGGGGTCATGGCGTAGTTAACCACGGCAAAGGCTGCCGCGGCCCCCACAACCAAGCCAATGATAACCAACCAAAATTTGTGCAAAATAACTGTCGCAAGCTCTAACAGGTCGATTTCCACTTCCTCCGGCCTGGTTGTTTTCATCCTGTCGTCCATGGGTGTTCTCCTTCTTCCGACGGGGATTATTCCGGGCTTCCCCCGGCCCCATTCGACGGCATTTTCGGCAGAAAAGCCGCGAACCGGGACGCCCTCGCAGGCGCATGCCCCCTCATCCTATCACTTCCAATTTTACATGGTTTATTCATATTTGTCAAGCACTATAATGCTTCCGAGAATGTGAAAAACCTGCCAAAAATCCATGTAGTTCCTATGAAGAAATTTCGCTGTATTGACACAGAAGCGGCACAGTTTTCAACGTTATCACGGCTGATTCCTGTGCTTTTTTTCTGGTTTTTGCGCATACTGTTGGCGTTATTCCCGCATGTCTGCTCAGAGAAAGGGGGCGCCTTCCTGCCGGAAGGCGCCCCCGGATCGTATCCGGCAAGCACAGAAGGACTTACTTCATGCTCTGCTCATAGGACTCGATCATCTTCTTGAACATGACACCCGCAGAGCCATTTTGGCCCGCGGCCTTGCAGCTTTCTTTTTCCACGTTTTCCGTCGGATTTTCGCCCTTTCCGGCATATCTTTTCAGCTTTTGCAGGTATTTCTCGGTTCGCTCGCCGGTAAAGATCTTGATGTCCAGCCGGACGGTGCTTCCGTCCTCCGGCGTCACCATGATTTTGTCGATATAGCTGTTGACGAAGTCGTTGTTGATGATTCCGTTTGTCGCCGCCTGCTTCGCCCTGCCAAGCGCGTCGCGGATGCTCTGGATCCGCTTGTGAAACTCCTCGGCGGAAGATATGCTCTCTTCCAACTCGCGGATCGCTGCCTCCGCCCGATCAATCGCCGCATTGCATTCGTCGCACATCCGCTTGAAGTCGCGGCCTGTGATATTGCCGTCCATGTTCAGAAGCAGAAGCTGATCCTTTTTCCGGTTTTCCGTGTCGATGACAGCCTGCTGTGCCTTGACTTTTTCGTGAAGCTTCCCGTCCCCGGTCATCTCCCGATACTTTTGCAGGTATTCCTCCACCAGAGCGTCAGCGTCCGCCTGGGTGTCCCGGAAGACCTGATACAGCACGGGCTTCAGTTCATTTTCATACAGAGCGAAGGAGGGGCAGCTGTCCCTGCCGTTTTTAATTTTTCCGGAGCAGACCCAGCGGCTGTTGACATTGCCCTGCTTGTCTTTGGACTCGCGGCGGTAGTAGGGCTCCCCGCAGCAGGTGCAGAACAGCTTCCCGGTCAGCAGATTGGCATGGTTGCAGATGCCCTGCCGGGCTTTCACATCCTCGCTGCGTCGAGCGAGAATGCCATTGGCCTTGTCCCACAGTTCCTCCGACACGATGGCCGGGACGATATCGCCTGTCTCGTCCTTGAACATCACCCATTCCTCCGGCGGGAGGAATTTTTGTTTCCTGGTGAACATATCGACAACCCGGACCTTATTGCCCACGTAGTAGCCCTTATATTTGGGATTGGAGATCATATTGGACATGGTGGTGTGGGAGATTTTGTTGCCCTTGAGGTTGCGATAGCCCTTGTTCCAAAAGAACTCCTCAATCTGCTTCATGCTGTATTCGTCGGTGGCATAGAGCTCGAAGAGCTCCCGCACCATTTCTGCCTCCCGCTCATCGAGCACCAGCTTGCCGTTGTTTTTGGTGTAGCCGAAAATGCGGCTGTTGCCCAGCACGACGCTGGACTTGATAGCCTGCTGATGGCCGAACTTCACACGGGAGGAAAGCTTCCGCAGCTCATCCTGGGCGATGGAAGACATGATGGACAGGCGCAGCTCTGAGTCTTCGTCCAGGGTGTTGATATTGTCGTTCTGGAAGAATACGCCGACACCGCAGCCCAGAAGCTGACGGGTATATTGGATCGAGTCCAGGGTATTTCTGGCAAAGCGGGAGATTTCCTTCGTGATGACCAGGTCGAAGAGATCCGCCGCCGCATCATCGATCATGCGGTTGAAGTTCTCCCGCTTCCTGGTGGAGATACCGGACAGGCCCTCGTCGATGTAGCCCGGAACGAAGGTCCAGGCGGAGTTTTTTTTGATCAGGTCCTCGTAATATGAAATCTGATTCCCCAGCGAATTGAGCTGCTCGTCACTGTCGGAGGAAACGCGGGCATAATAGGTCACCCGCAGGGGGATTTCATAGATCGATTTCTGACGCATCTTCCGGCGTGCTTCATGGATATCCATGGGGATGCCTCCATTAAAATGTTCGTTTATTCATTTTCATTAACATCATATCAAGAAGCAAAGAAAAAGTCAAGAGAATTCGCAGAATTCCAGATTTGAGCGCTCCGCAGGACTATAAACCCGGAATCTCCACGTGGATTGCCGCGAAAACTGCCGCCAAATAACAGCTCTCATCACAAATAATACATCTTTCAAAACGCTGAAATTTGCCGAAAAACATTGCATTTAGCGATCAATTGTTATATAATATGGTGATTCCTGCAAGGGCAAGCAATCGCAATGTATGCGGAAACATTATGGTAGGTATCACGTTATGAAAAATAATCGTTTCGATGGGGCGATTAACAAGGTCTTGCCGCTCTATTTGCTGAAGTTGATTCATTTCCTCGTTGGTCTCGTCCTGTTTTCATATGCCTGGATTCTGTTTCGATACGGGGGTTTTCCCGCAGAGATTGAAACAGGCTTTCGGTACAACCTGTTCGTCATCCTGGGATATGGAGTCTGTGTGTTCTTTTTGGGGCGAATCTACAATGCCTATCTGTTGGGGTACAACCGCGTCCGAGCGCTCACGCTCGCCCAAGCATTCACGCAGTTGTTCAGCCTGGCAATCACCTATTTTGTCGTGTCCATCGCCTGGAATCGCTTTCGTAATCCCGCGGTCTTTTTGGCGCTGCTGGTTTTGCAATTCTTGTGGGACGCGCTCTGGTCGATGATTGCAAATAAGCTGTTTTTCCGGCTAAACCACCCCAAGCGGGCAATCCTGATTTACCGCAGTCCGCAGGATCTGCAAAAAGTCAGCTCCGTACTCCGTCAACCGGACAATCGGCTTTATCGGATCGAACAGAAGCTCGCCTTTGACGGGAGCTTTCCCGAGCTCATGCCCCAATTGGAGGGCTTTGACGCGGTCATTGTAACCGGCGTCAATTCCTCCTGCAGAAACGGAATTTTGAAATACTGCCAGGAAAATGACGTCCTCAGCTTATTTGTGCCCCATCTCGGAGATCTGATCGTGCAGCAGGCGCGGCATATCCAGGCGTTTGACTCTCCGGTGATGACGGTTCGGAGAAAGACCTTGAACCCGGAATACGCCATCATCAAGCGGGCGTTTGACATGCTGGCCTCGCTGCTTGGGCTCGTCATTCTGAGTCCGCTGCTGCTGCTCACGATCGTGGCAATCAAGCTGTGCGACGGCGGCCCCGTGTTCTACCGTCAGACCAGACTGACAAAAGACGGGAAGGAGTTCCAAATCCTCAAGTTCCGCTCCATGCGAGTGGATGCGGAAAAGGACGGCAGCGCAAGACTCAGCACAGACAATGACGACCGCATCACACCGGTTGGCCGCTTTCTTCGTAAATGCAGACTGGACGAGCTGCCGCAGCTTTGGAACATCTTACGCGGCGATATGAGCTTTGTCGGGCCAAGGCCGGAGCGGCCGGAAATCGCCGCAATATACAGCGAGACGATTTCTGCGTTCCCGCTCCGTCTTCAGGTGAAAGCCGGTCTGACCGGTTATGCGCAGGTTTACGGCAAGTACAACACCGGCCCCTATGAGAAGCTTGAATTTGACCTGCTGTATATCAAGAACATGAGTGTGCTCACGGATATTCGGCTCCTGTTTGCTACGGTTTCAGTCCTCTTCAGCCCGGAAAGCACCGAAGGCATCCAGTCGGGGCAGACAAATGCGCTGCACATGGAGGCAGCAGACGAGACAGAGGATGTGCCCGAGCCGAGTGAGCCTGCGGAGCGCTGAACATGGCAGCATTCCGGCAATCCCAGTGAGATTTGCGAGAGGAAATGCAAAATGAAGATTAACTTCGTAATTACAAAGCTCTTACGCTTTGGCGGTGTTGAGGTGCAGCTGCTGCGCACCGTTCGCGGCCTGGTCGAGCGCGGGCACACAGTTAGGTTGATTGTTCTTCAGCACCTGCGAAGTCCCATTTACGACGATCTCCCGGAGGGAGTTTCACTTTGCTTTGCATTCCAGAATGGCTTGTCTTCGCCCGGTCAAAAGCTTGCCTACCACCTGGAAACCAAGTTTTTCCGCGGAAAGTTGAAACGCCTGATTACCGAGAATGGGCCAGATTTGGTCATAAGCTTCAAAGAAGGTCCGGGTTCCGTTCTGCTGCTGCCCGGGCTCGGCGTTCCTACGCTTGTCTATGTTCACAACATCATCCGCGAAGCTCCGCCGCGTTCCATACGCTCCCGTTTTGTGGAAAGGCTGTACCGAAGAGCGCTGCAATCAATCGATTCCTTCGTCTTCGTTTCGGAGAGCTCCAGACAATCCTTCATCAAACGCTATGGGGTATCTGCCGCACGGCATGCCGTCGTCTATAACTGCGTGTCTGTGTCGGAGCTTCAGGAACATGCGGCAGCCTTTCCCGTGCCCGAAAAAGCACCGGATCTTGTCCGGCTGTGCTTTTCCGGAAGACTGGAACCGGAAAAAGGAATCCTCTGCCTGCTTCAAGCGCTGGCAGAACTGAAGCACGAGGGCTGCCGGTTTGAAATGCTGATTTGCGGAGACGGATCCCTGGAAGCCGCGTGCAGGCAAATCATTGCGGAAAACAATATGGAATCTCAGGTACAGATGCTGGGATATTGCGAGAACCCTTTCCCATACATTGCTTCGTCAGATTGGCTTGTGTCGGCCTCTGAATTTGAGAGCTTCGGACTCAGCGTATTGGAAGCAATCGCGCTGGGAACCAAGGTCCTCAGTACCCGCTCCCTCGGCACGGAGGAAATAATATCGGCCGTGGGCGGCGGCGTACTGATTGAACACAATTCTCAGGCAATCCGCGACGGTCTGCGGGACGTATTGGCGGGAAAAATTGTCTGTCCTCCGGCCCACGACGTTGCCCAAATCTTTGGCGAGGAAGTTTTCTTCTCGCGTCTTTGCGACTTTCTGGAGAAAGTCGCGCATGGCGCCTGAACCGAAGCAGCAGCGAACTGGAGGACGAACAATATGCCGTTAATCAGCGTTGTTTTGCCAACCTACAACACCTCGGTCTCCTTTTTGCGGGAAGCAGTCGACAGCATTCTGGCCCAGACCTTTCAGGATTTTGAATTGATTGTGATCGATGACGGCTCCACCAATGAAGCTCCGGCCTATCTGGACAGCCTGACAGATCCGAGAATCCGGCTGATTCGAAACGAGCGGAATCTGGGAATCACCAAATCGCTGAACCGCGGCTTCCGTGCGTCCCGCGGGAAGTATATCGCACGCATGGACGGCGACGATGTTTCCGTTCCGGATCGACTGGAAAAGCAATTTTTGTTTATGGAGTCCCATCCGGAGGTCATTGTCTGCGGCTCCAAGGTGTCCTTTGACCGTAATGATACACTTCCGGATCGAAAAAAACCAATGGATATGGAGGGCTACCGGATTCGAATGCTGTTCTGCAACCCCGGGCCGTTCCATCCGACCGCCGTTTTCCGGCGGGAGACACTGACGCAGCATCAGATCGAATATGACGAGCGGCTGAAATACGGGCAGGACTATGGAATGTGGGAAACGCTCAGTCAGATCGGGCGGATTTATACGCTTCCGGATAAGCTGCTCTATTTTCGCAGACACGAGGATTCGATTTCGGTCGCGCACCGCAGCGAACAAATTCAATGTGATATGCTCACGCAGCAAAAGCTCCTGCTCCGGCTGCTTGACCATGTGACGCCGGCCGAGCAGGAGCTCCATTACCGATACTCCACCGGGTATTATCCCGGTCAGCCAATGACCGACACAGTTGGGGATTGGTATCGAAGGCTGATTGCGGCAAACCGCCAAAAGCGAATCTACAATTGCAGAAGGTTTAACAGATACGTACATCACATCATGCTTCGTACCATCCTGCAGCAACCCCAAACAGGCTTTCTCAAAAAAGCAAGGCTGGTATTCCGCTTTGTGCCCTTATACGCTGCGGTGTACGAGCTGTCAGCGTTGGGCCTGAAGAAGCTGTTTGGGCGGAGATAATAGATTATTTATCAACCTGGAGCGCGATCACCGTGAAACAAAAAAAAGTACTGATTTTAGCAAATGATACCACCTACACATACAACCTGCGAAATGAGATCATCGAGCGCCTTGTCGCAGATGGGTACCAGGTCTCTGTGGCTTGTCAGCCCCTGCTGCTGCAGGAGGAATTGGCGTCCCTCGGCGCAAGCTTGATCCCCTTTGAAACGAACCGGCACGGAAAGAACCCGCTTGCGGACCTGGGCCTGCTTGTGCGCTTCCGCCGCACGATTCAAGCAGAGCGCCCGGACGTGGTGCTCACCTACAACATCAAGCCGAATGCTTACGGCGGACTTGCCTGCCGGATGACCAGGACCCCCTACCTTGCAAACATCACAGGCCTTGGAACCGCTGTGGAGCAGCCCGGACTGCTGCAAAAGCTCACAATCAGACTGTACAGATCCGGCGTTGCCGGCGCGGCCTGCGTGTTTTTTCAGAATGAGGAAAACCTGCGCTTTTTCCGGGAGCATCGGATGCTCCGGAAGGATTCCAGAACGCGGCTGCTTCCCGGCTCCGGAGTCAGCCTCAGGCTGCATAAACCAATGGACTATCCGAAAGATGACGGGCAGATTCATTTCCTCTTTGTTGCCCGCGTAATGGCGGAGAAGGGCATCGATCTGTATTTGGCCGCCGCCAGACGAATCCATGCGGCCCACCCGAATACGGTGTTTCATATCTGCGGAAAATGCGACGATAAGAAATACGTGGGCCTGCTGCGGGATGCGGAACGGGACGGATATATCATCTATCACGGGGAACAGAAGAACATGCTTCCGTTTTTTGAATCGGCGCACTGCGTTGTCCACCCCTCCTATTACCCGGAGGGCATGAGCAACGTTTTGCTCGAAGCCGCGGCGCATTGCAGGCCGATCATTGCCACGGACCGTTCCGGCTGCCGCGAAACAGTCGAAGACGGAAAAAGCGGCTTCCTCATTCCGATCCGAAATGAAGACGCGCTGGTGGATGCGTTGGAACGCTTTCTTGCGCTGTCCCCGGAGCAAAGACGGGAGATGGGCCTGGCCGGAAGAGCAAAGGTGGAACGCGAGTTTGACCGCCAGATCGTCGTCCGGGCCTACGCCGAAGAAATAAACCTGGCCCAAAACAGGCCATAAATTCTCCTTCGAAGGAAACAGACTATGCCAAATTCCCTTGTAAACAATCCCAATATCAACAAAACTGAATCTGAAGTGTACGGAAGAATCCTGACAGTCTATCTGGCCCTGAAGCCGCTTTATTTTTTCTCGTCTGGACTCCCCCAGATCAGCGATATGTTTTTGCTCCTTGCCACCGTGTATTTGCTCTTTCATGTGCGAGGAAAAATTCGCATTCAGAAAAGCATTCTCGGTTGGGTCACTGTTTTCGTTTTTACGCTGGTTTTTCAATGCGCGATCCAGCTCGTCTGGTGGCTGGAAACCGATGAGAGAGAACTGCTGCTGATGCCCACCTATTATATCTTTAATTTCATTGCGGCGCTTTTGTGCCTCTGCGTTGGCAACCGCATTGGGACGGAACGCTTGAAGCTAGTGCTCTGCAATGGCTGCTTTTGGTCGATTCTGGTCACTGCTTTGGGGCTGCTTGTCAACTGGGGCACCGGCGCCCGCATGAAAGGCTTTTTCAATAACCCGAACCAGTTGGGCTATTATGCCCTGCTGGTTGCCACAGTCATAGCCTTCTTCCCGGATCAATTGCCCAAATGGAAAAAAGCGGTAACACTCACCATTTCCGTTTTGGCGATTGCTTTTTCCCTTTCCAAGGCTGCCATCGTCGGTCTGGCCGGGTTGACGGTGTGCTATTTCATCTGGGGGTCCCAGAAGAGAACCCGCCGTCAGATGGTGATACGGGCTGCAATTCTGCTTCTCTTTTTCACCGCAGTTTACTGGCTCTTGTTTTCAGACAGCTCCATCATCCAGGGAAACCAGACACTGAATTCCATCCGGATTCGCATTCGCAACATGGGTTCGGAAAAAGACAGCGCGCTGGGAATCGGTCGGGGTTACAATCGGGTGCAGGAGTTGGGCATGCATTTCCTGTGGGGAATGGGAGAGGGCGCGTATGAGCGCTTTCAAGTGCTGAGCGGTAAGGAGGTTCACTCCACCCTCATCAATATACTCGTTTCCTACGGGGCGGTGGGCTCCCTGGCCTATTTGTGGCTGATAGGTCGGCCGCTGCTCCGCTGCGGCGCCCGGCTGCAAAATCTGGCGTGTGTGTCAGGTGTGGTCTTGTACTCGTTTACCCATAACGGGATTCGCAACACCCTGCTTTGGCTTCTCCTGGCAGCCGTAATACAGTGCAACGCCCTTGACCCGGCCGCGGATCGAACAAACTCGGAAGGACAGGCGTATGAAGCTTAAAACACTGATCAAGAAAAACCGGCTTGCGGCCCGGCTCGCGTATACGCTCCGGGAACATCGCTGCGGACGGATGCTTCGCAAATATCAAAGGCTTCCCCTCGATCCAAACAAGATTCTGTTTTACCGGCCTGACGGCGGCTATGGGGATAACCCCCGGGCCATTGCAGATTATCTGCGGCGCAGCAACCCAGAGCTTGAGCTGGTCTGGGCCTGCGCAGGAAAGCGCTTTTTCTCCGGCATTCCCGCCGGAATCAAGCCGGTTGTATTCGAAACAGACGAATGCTTCCGGGAGATGGCGACCGCCGGCGCTTGGGTCGCCAGTACGACGCTGCCATACGGAACGGTAAAACGGGAAGACCAGCTGTATATTCAGACCTGGCACGGAGACAAATTTCTGAAGAAAATCGCCAACGATGCCCTGGTCGATATGAAAGCCTATCAGCGGGGAATGGCTTCGCGGAAATTCTGCGAGCCCGCGCTGTGCGATTTATTTTTGACTGGCTGTGAGTGGTTCGTCCCGATTGCAGCCTCCGCCTTTGGCTACCGCGGCAATTTCCTGCGCTGCGGCATGCCGCGCAACGACTGTCTTGTTCGGCTGGACGAGGCAAGGTGCCTGGCAATCAGAAAAAGCCTCGAGATCGACCCGGGAACCGGGGTTTTGATCTATGCCCCCACCTTCCGTGACTATGAGAAGAGCCACGATACCGTGCGCTCAGACATTGACCTTACCCGCATCCTGGACGCGCTTGCGGAAAAAGATGGCCGCAGCTGGATCTGCCTGATGCGGGCGCATGATGGAAAATCCCTGACAATCAACCGAGACCCCATTCAGGACCTGCGATTCCGGGATGTGACGACTTATCCGGATATGGCCGATCTGCTGATGATTTCGGACGCCCTTGTGAGCGACTATTCCTCCTGCGGAGCGGATTTTGCCCTTACGGGGAAGCTGGTTCTTTTGTATCAGGACGACATCGACCGCTATACCGCTGCGGGAAGAAAGCTGTATTTCTCCCGGGAAGCCTCCCCCTATTTCACAGCGACAAACATGGATGAGGCCCTGGCACTCATTCGCTCTGCCACAGAGGAATCGATACGCGCAAACTGTAAGAAAATTTTAGACTTCTACGACTCATTTGAAAGCGGACGGGCTTGCGAAGCTGTGGGCAAGGTGATTCTGGAAGGTCTGCAAAAAACAGCCGAAGCCTGGAGGAAAGAAAGAGCGTAATTATGAGCATCCATTTGTCTGTCATCATTCCCGCCTACAACACCGAGCGCTATCTTCAGCGCTGTGTGGACAGCGTCCTGACGTCGGATCTGCGGGACTACGAGATTATTTTGGTGGACGACGGTTCCAAGGACGGAACTGGCGCCATCTGTGACGACTACGCGGCCAGCCATTCGTTTATCAAAGCCATTCATCAGGAGAACCGAGGGCTGCCCGGCGCCAGAAATTCCGGTTTTGCCCAGGCCTCCGGTGAATATATTTACTTCATGGACTCCGACGACAGCATTGAACCCCAGGGCCTGCAGTCTGTCATGGACGTACTGGTGGAGAATCCCACGGTTCAGATGGCTTGCTTCGGCTTTACCAGAATTTACGACGACGGAACCCAGGAAAAGCGGGTGCTGTATTCCGGCTCAGAAAGCAGCATCACGGTGCAGGGAAAGGACGTGTTCTACCGATTCCTGTCCGGACCGGCATTCGTGTGGAACAAGATTTTTAAAAAAGATCTGATTGAAGAGTTTCGGTTTACAGAGAGTCTGCGGCATGGGGAAGACGTGGACTTTGTATTTCGTGTCGTCTGGAAGTGCCAAACGGCCATGGTGTTTTCTATACCGATCTATCACTATTACTGCCAGCGGGCCGGTAACATATCATGGAAGCTGAATGATAACGTCATGGACTATTTGAGCGTAAGCCGCGGTGTTTTTGACGGCTTGCGCGATTCGATTCCGACCGTCGGTATGTCCCGGTGCTTTATTGCCGCCAAGACGACGCTCACGAAGATCCCGAAGCCAACCGGCTTTGGTCCGTATTTTCGCGCAATCAGAAAGACCCTCCGCTTCCGCCCGCGTGAAATCGCCGCTTATTGGAAGGATAGGAATCTGTGCGAAAGCAAGGCACAAAAGGCCGCCAGCATGGCTGTACTGTTGTTTCCCCACTGTGTTACCTGCCTGAACAGAATCCGGAAGCATTGACCACACTGCGGAAGGAGGAATAATGGATAGTTCAAACAAAAAAAAGCTGTTTCGCGTCACACTGATCATTGCCTTTGTCAGTATCTGCGCCAAGCTGACGTCTTTTATTTCAGAGATCATCTTAGCCGCCTGCCTGGGTTCCAATTACCAGGGTGACGCTTATTACATGGTTGCCAATATCCAGATGGTGATTTATCCCAGCTTCAGCGCCGGCGTTTGGAAGGTGTTTCTTCCGCTTTACAAGGGGAAACGCGCACAAGGTCGGCTGGACGAGGCAAACGCCATTACAAACCAGACAATCAGCTTTTTTTTCATTGCAGCCAGCGCAGCGGTGGTTCTGCTGATTCTTTTCGCCGAACCGCTGGTTTCCCTGATCGCGCCCGGCTTTTCCGCGCAGGCCAAGACCCTGTGCGTGAAGCTGGTTCGACTCTCCGCGCCGATGTACCTGTTTATTGTCATCGCTGCCGTCTTTGCGGCGATGCTGCAGGCAAACAATCGTTTTTTCGGCAGTCAGATCCGGGAAGTGGCCTCCCATATTCCTACTATCCTTGCGGCGCTGCTTTGCTATCAAAAATGGGGAACTGAGGCTTTGGCGATTGCCCTGGCTGTGGGCGGGCTGCTCCGTTTGCTGATTGAGCTGCCCTTTGTGAATTGGGGCTATCGTTTCCATCCGGATTTTCGATTTCGTTCGCCGGATTTCCGCTTGATGTGCAAGCGTCTGCCCTCCGCGCTGACGTCGGAGGGAATCTCTCAATTGAATGCGCTGATCGATAAGGCAATGGCCTCCACGCTGCCGGAGGGAACGATCTCTGCGCTGAACTATGGTCATAAGCTGATGAACGTCTTCAGCGGACTGCTCTCCGGTTCCGTTGCAACCGCGCTGTATCCCCAGACGATAGAAATGATCACGCTGAAAAAAACGGAGGAGCTCGGAAAATTGATCTCAAGAATCATTGTGTTATTTTTCGTCACGATGGTTCCGCTCACGATGGCCTGCATACTCTTTCGCACAGAACTGGTGACCGCAGCCTTTCAGCGCGGCTCCTTCTCTGCGGACAACACAGCGCTGACTTCGGGCATCTTTGCTCTGTACAGCCTCGCTCTGTTTTTCAACGCTTCGAACGCAGTCATTTCCAATGTCTTTTACGGCTATGGCGATACCCGGACCCCGGTAATCATCGGGCTGATCGGCCTGGCGGCCAACGTGGTCTTGAACGTCGTTCTGATCCATTTTTTCCGGGCCAACGGTCTGGCTCTGGCAACGTCCCTGGCCGTGATGGTCACCTTCATTTGCAGACTGTTTTTCGTCAGAAAATATATCCGGCTGGACTATCGCCGGATGCTTCAGGTCTTCCTCAAGGTCTTCGCCGCTTCCGCCGTCGCGTGTTTTGTCCCGCGGCTTCTGTTCTGGTTGTGCCCGGCAAATCATTTGCTGACGCTTATTGCCTCGCTTCTCCTTGGCTCGGGTATCTATTATCTGGCAGTGCGGCTGCTCCGGGTAAAGGAGCTGGATGATTTGCTTAAGCTCATCCGGCATGGCCTGCGCAAGTTTTCAAATTAGCCGCCCTCCCCTGCCGATCTGGCAGGCGGCCGCAGGGCGCTCCCGCAGCGCCGCGCTTCATTGGTCAGCAAAAACCGGGGCCAGTTTTTCAGCCCCGGTGTACCGTTAGCTCGCGGCGGACGACTTCCGGCATTCAATCCAAATCTTCATTCTGTTTCGTTCCAGCTCCGTAATGAGGCCATGCTCATACAGGTACTGGTTGAAATAGTTCAGCCATATTTTCTCTGCCGCTGCCTGTTTTTTCTGTTCGTCAGACCGTACTGACTGCTTCCCCAAGCCCGTCCGCCTCCTTTGCGTTTGATTATTCCCAGTCTTGTGGGAATTGATACCATGATCGGCCTCACAAAAAAACCGCAGGAGACAGCGGCTGAACCGCTTCCCGTCAAGAGGACAGTGATATTATTAACGAAAAGTTCACAGCGCTGCGGCGCTGTGGCAACCGCAGATTCCGGTATGAGGCTTTCAGCCTCATGCCGAAACCTGCGGATTTATTATGCCGCTTTGTAAAGCTCATAGAGGGAGCATATCAGTTTGCATGCGCCGCCTCTGTTTACGCCGTGATGCTCGCTTTGTATGTAAGCAGCGTGCAATGGCCTTCGGCGGTTCGGTTGACACGGGAGATTTGGATCGTTCGCACGGGTTTCATGTTCTTGACCATCTGACCGCCGACGGAGCCGGCCTCACGGGAGGTCAGGTCGCCGTTGTAGCCCTGCTTCAGGTTGACGCCAACCTCGGAAGCGGCCTGCTGCTTGAACTGCTCCATGGCCTGACGGGCCTGGGGAACGTTGATGCTGTTGTTGGACTTCATCTCGTTACATCTCCTTTTTTGTTTTTGGCTTTCGCCATTTTGATTTGGGTCTTGCTGGCGTTAGTTTGACCACAAATCCGAAATCTATTCAAAAAACTCCCCCTCAGGAGCTGTTTCCGCTCGAATTTCGAGGAAAGTTTTTTCATTTTTCTGGAAAAAGAGTCAAAATTCTACACTTTTTTCATGATTGAGAGTAGAAATATACTGCAGAATCTGCTACAATAGCCTCAGAAGTATCTTGTGTCCGCGGCCCTTACAGGCGGCAATGCAAGGAGATGGTGCGGAATCTCGGCAGCAATCCGGGCAGATGAGTCTGCCGGACCGGCTGTCACAAAGAGGTGAATTTTAATGCATGCAGATTTTCAAAAGGTCGTGGACAGTATGGCCGCGATGACCTGCGTTGTCTCTGTGGAAAAAAGGGCTGACGGAAGCTGCGGCGAGATTCGCATTGTCACCGGCAACCAAGCCTATATTGACAGCATTGAGCGGCCACAGGAAAACGTGGTGATGCTGACAAAAAAGTTTGTTCCAAACTCGCTGTACACCGCTTATCTCACCAGAGATCTGAACTTTGAGGACTCTTGCTACCGCGCCGCCGTGCAGAAAAAGTGCCTCCATTCCTATGCCCACCCGGACCGATACGACGTGTGGTTCAACATGACCTTCCTGCCCCTGTGGCCGGACGACGGGAACCTTTGCTACTGTACCTACACCATGGAGATCAATTTTGAGCCCAACTCGGAACGGATCTCCAACATTTCCGGCGAGATTGCCGCCTCCGTACTGGAGACCGCCATCGCCCTTCGCGCCGCGAAGGACTTCAAGAACGCCATGACGGCTGCGGTGGGGGACATTCGCAAAATGTGCGAGGCGGAGTACTGCTGCATCCTGCTGGTGGATAACGAAAACGAGACCTGCGACGTGCTTGGGGAAGACTTTTCCGAGGATTCCCTGCTCCGTCCCGCGGAAAAGCTGCTGGAGACAAAATTCTACCCCATTGTCCAGACCTGGCGGGACACCATCTCGGGAAGCAATTGCCTGATTGCCAAAAACGAGCACGATATGCAGGTAGTGCGGCAAAGAAATCCACTCTGGTACCAGTCCCTGCAAAGCGTCGGTGTAAAAACCATCGCCCTGTTCCCGCTCAAGTCCAGAAACGAACATCTGGGCTATATGTGGGCGACCAATTTTGAGGAGAGCCGATCCGCGCAGATCAAGGAAATCCTGGAGTTAACCACATTTGTGCTCAGTGCGGAAATTGACAACTACCTGATGGTAAACCGGCTGAAGGTCCTGAGCTCCAGGGACATGCTGACCGGCGTAATGAACCGAAATGAAATGAACATTTATATAGATCGGCTCGTCGATCTCCCCGCCAGTCAAAAGAAATCCGTCGGTGTCATTTTCACCGACCTGAACGGACTCAAACGAACAAATGACATTCACGGACACAGCGCCGGAGACAGGCTGCTGCGAAACGCGGCAAGTGCTCTGAGCGAGCTGTTTGACACGCGGAACATTTTCCGCGCCGGCGGCGATGAATTCGTCGTCGTTCTGGAGAGCGTGACCCAAGACCGAACGGAAAAAATGGCCAAAGCGATCTATCTGGCAGAGCAGCACTATCCGGGGCTCTCCTTCTCCGTCGGCTGGGGCTTCGAGGCGGATTGCAGGGACATCCGCAGGGCCCTCGCCCAGGCGGATCAGAACATGTACGAAGACAAAAAGCGATACTACATGAACCGGGAGCGATAATCCGTATCGCACCGCATAATGACAGGCAGCGGGCCGCAATTTCGAAATTGCGGCCCGCTGCCTCGCGCAACACAGCGCCTTATACGTTGTATTGTTTGTAGTCCTCGTTTTCCAGGTTCAGGGTAGCCACCCGGCGGATGTCCGGCTCCGCATCCAGGAAGGCCTTGACCACCTGGGGATCAAAGTGACTGCCTGCCCCTTCCCGAATGATTTCCAGGGATTTTTCCAAAGAATACGGCCCCTTATAGCTGCGCCGGGAAACCAGGGCGTCAAACACGTCGGCCACAGCCATGACCCGGGCGGAGAGCGGGATTTCCTCCCCCTTGAAGCCCTTGGGATAACCCTGCCCGTTCCACTTTTCGTGGTGGTAGGCGGCCAGGTTCCTGGCCTCGTTCAGGTAGTCGGTCTCCTCGCCCATGGAATCGATGACCCGATCGATAATGACCTCTCCGGAGGCCGCGTGGGTTTTCATCACGGCAAACTCCTCGTCGGTCAGCTTGCCCGGCTTGTTGAGAATGGTATCAGAGATGGTGATTTTTCCCACGTCGTGCAGCGGCGCGGAGTGGACCACATCGTAAATGTAGGTATCAGTCAGCTTATCGACGTAGATGCCCTCTCGCTTCATCTGTTCCAGGATGATGGCTACATAGGCGGAGGTCTTTTTGACGTGGTCGCCGGTATTCTGATCCCGGCTTTCCACTATGTCTGCCAGCACCAGGATCAGGCCGTTTTGCAGATTGGAGATTTGGTCGCTCTTATGCTGAACCTCGTCGATATAGTCCATCATATCGGAGGTAGTCTGCTGATAGGCGCGATAGAGATTTTCGATCTCGTCGCCGGAGGTAATCTTCAGCGCCTCCACCATCTTCCGGCTTTGGGCCCGGGCCTCCGGGGTATCGTAGCTGAACCGGTTGGCCGCGTCCGCTATGGTATTGACCGGCTGGATGATAAACAGCTGGGTCAGCCAGATGGAGTGCACGATAATCAAAAACAGGAAGCCGATAAACAGAGAAATCAGCTTAGCCAGAAAGGCGATCTCCTCGGCGCGCAAATTATCCATGGAAAGATCCACAATGGCGTAGCACAGCAGCCTTCCCTCCGGATCACGAACCGGACGGTAAACCGAAAGCAGCCAGCCGTATTCGTCGACGGTAACGTCCGGCGGAATGTCCTGTCCCGACAGGAAGCGTTCCGCATATTTCGAGATGGTGTCGTCGTACTCGATCACATCCCCGGGGAAGTCTGCCTCCATGTTTGGAACGTCCATATCGTAGACCACGTGGCAGCCGTCCTCCAAAACCTGATATGCATAGATGTATTTGACCTCCGGGGAGGCTTCCAGTACGTTGTCCAGCTCCTTGACCATTTCCCAATAGCCTTCCGCCTCCCTGCCGTTGTCCAGCAGGTCCTCCACCTGCTCCCGGTCCAGCATTCCCTCCAAAATCGCGGTAACCACGCCGCCCTTATCTTCGTATTCCCGAAGAATGGAATTGTGATACTGGATAATGCTGACGGCAACGGCGCCGATAATAGCAATGGTAAGGGGAAGGGAGACCGCCAGGGACGCCTTGACGCTCAGGGACAGGCGCTTGCGGGTGGTCCCGCTCCTTTGACTTCGGCTTCTGCGCAGATACCAGCTCTGGCTTTGCAGGACGTCCATCAGTTTCTGGGGCACCAGGGCGAACAGCAGCAGGCTCGAAAGGGTGGTTGCCGCCTTATCCACTATGTCCACCAGGAAGGTGGACAGCATATTGGAGGAAAAATAGCTCAGGGACAGGCCCTCGCTGATTTTTGCCGCCAGGTCCGCCGAGAAGCCCTCGCCGAAGCTTTTGCCGTTGATCAGCCAGGTCAGCAAGCCGCCGATCCCGCCGCCGATGAGGGCAAAGAGCAGAATGGACAGCAGAACGTGGGGAAAGCGGGTGAGCAGCCGCTTCTTGACGCATTCCATCGCAGCGGCAGCGATCAGGATGCTGATGACGGCATAATACATCGAGGTCGCGTCGTTGATGCCGTTGAGAAGGTTGGAAAAGAAGCCTACCGTGATGCAGGGAACCACGCCGCCCGTCAACGCGGTCAGGATCGTTCCAATATTATCCAGATACAGAGGCAGCCCGAGAATCGAATTCAGAAGCCGTCCCAGGAAGTTCAGGCCTATGCCGATCGCCACAGTAAGCAGCAGCAACAACAGGCTCTTCGTTCGGCTGGTTTTAATTCTCCCGACCATTTCGCACCTCCTAACAGGATCCTTTTGCCGGCCCATCCACTGTTAATTGTATAAAAACTTGCATGAATTGTCAACTGTTTCGTGGAAATAATTCGTTATCTCCAGAATTTCACAGAATAAATATTGACAAGCGATTGCATTAGAATAAACAATCTGATATAATATGGTATAAATATCGAGCAAATCTCAGCGGGAAGGAGGAGACTCGGTGGAAAAATATCGCTTTTCCGACGCGGAGCGCTCCCGCTTGGAGGCCGCCCGCATTCCGATGGCTGTCTATCAGTTTATAGACCACCGGGTAATGACGCTGATTCTTTCGGATGGATTCTGCGAGCTGTTCGGCTACACGAACCGGACAGCAGCCTATTACGACATGGACCGCGACATGTACCGGGAGGCCCATCCGGACGACGTTGCCCGCGTCTCCGAGGCCGCCTACCATTTTGCCACAGAGGGCGGAAAATACGAGGTAGTCTACCGCACCCGGATCAAAAACAGTCCGGATTATCGGATCATTCACGCCTTGGGTGAGCACGTTTTCACAGATTCCGGCGAACGGGTGGCCTGTGTCTGGTACATGGACGAGGGCATCTACAGCCCCCGCACGGACGTCAACGAGACGGAGCTGGGCCGGGCGCTGAACCGGGCCCTGCGGGAGGAGAGCACCCTGCGGGCAAATAAATACGATTATCTTACCGGGCTCCCCAGCATGACCCGGTTCTTTGAGCTCGGTTCCCACAGACTGGAACAGTTCCAGCTGCAGGGCGGCAGCCCCGCGCTGGTCTTTCTGGATCTGTACGGAATGAAATACTTCAACCAAAAGAACGGCTTTGCTGCGGGAGACAAGCTTTTGCAGCGCTTTGCCCGGCTCCTGGCGGGATGTTTCGGCAACGAAAACTGCAGCCGCCTCGGCCAGGATCATTTTGCGGTGCTTACCGGCGAGCTGGGACTGGAGACCGCGCTGAATCAGGTCTTCGAGGCCTGTGCCAGGCTGCCGGAGGGACTGACGCTCCCAGTCCACGCGGGAATCTATCTGCTTCGGACCGAGAAGGTGGACATCAGCGTGGCCTGCGACCGTGCAAAAATCGCCTGCGACGGTATGCGGGGCCTCTACAGCTCCTGCTTCAGCTACTACAGCCTCTGCATGCGGGACAGCGAGGACCTGCGGCAGTACGTAATCAGCAATCTGGACACCGCCATCCGGGAAAAATGGATTCAGGTCTTCTACCAGCCCATTGTCCGGGCAGTCAGCGGGAAAGTCTGCCATGAGGAAGCCCTGGCCCGCTGGATCGACCCTGAAAAGGGGATTTTGCCCCCTGCAGACATCATCCCCAGCCTGGAGGATGCGGGTCTTGTCTACAAGCTGGACCTCTGCATCCTGGAGCAGATGCTGGAAAAGCTCAAGCTCCAGGCAGCCGCAGGCCTGCATCTGGTACCCCAATCCGTAAACCTCTCCCGTTCCGATTTTGACGCCTGCGACATGGTGGAAGAGATCCGCAAGCGAGTGGACGTCTCCGGGCTGCCTCGGCGGCTGGTGTGCGTGGAAATCACGGAAAGCGTCATCAGCAGCGATTTGGATTTTATGCGGGCCCAGGTCCGGCGGTTCCAACAGCTTGGCTTCTCCGTTTGGATGGACGACTTCGGCAGCGGCTATTCCTCGCTGGAATTTCTGGAAAGCATCTCCTTCGACATGATCAAGTTTGACATGCACTTTCTGCGGAAGCTCGACGAAGGAGACAACAGCAAGATCATCCTGACCCAACTGGTCCGCATGGCCTCCGCCCTGGGCGTTGACACCGTCTGCGAGGGCGTGGAAACCGAAGAGCAAGCAGCCTTCCTCAAGGAAATCGGCTGCTCCAAGCTCCAGGGCTTCTATTTCACCAAGCCCATCCCCTTGGAGGAGATTCTGGAACGGAATCGGAAGGGCATCCAGATCGGCTTTGAGAACCCTGCGGAGGCGGAATACTTCGAGGCGATCGGCCGGGTCAATCTCTTTGACATGACGCTGATGGCCGGCGAGGACGCGGCATCCTTCCGGAATTATTTCAACACCCTGCCCATAGGGATCCTGGAGTACCGGGAAGGCGCAGTGCGCTTTGTCCGCAGCAACCGCTCCTTCCGGGACTATCTGAACCGCTTCTACCACACCAGCCTTTCCGAGTCAGAACACGCATTCGACCCGGCCCCTTTCGGCGGCAACGCCGACCTCATGGAGCATATCCGAAGCTGCTGCGCCAACCGGTGCAGGGCGTTCTTTGACGTGAAGCTGCCGGATGGCTCCACCGCTCACTCCACCGTCCGCTGGATCAGTGCCGACCCGGTCACAGGAAACGCTGCAGCAGCACTGGTGATTATTTCCGTCTCCCCGCCGGATCTGGGGACCAACTACGCCAATATTGCCCGGGCTCTGGCCGCGAATTACTCCAACCTTTTTTATGTAAACCTTCAGACAGAGGACTTTATCGAGTACTCCTCCAGTGTCGGCATGGATAACCTGGCTGTCGAGCGGCACGGGACGGACTTCTTCGCCGCCAGCCGCAGGGACGCGCTTACCATTCTCTATCACGAGGATCAGGCGGCCTTTGTAAAGGCCTTTACCAAGGAAAACATCCTCCGGCAGCTGGAGCTGCAGGGAACCTTTACGCTGACCTATCGGATCGCCACAAACAACGGACCTGTCTACATGTCCATGAAGGTCATGCACATGGACTCCAACAACAACTACATCATTATCGGCGTAGGCAGCATTGATTCTCAGATGAAAGAAAAAGAGCGTTTGGACCGTATCCGGGACAACGAACTCACCTATGCCAGGATCCGTGCTCTCTCCGGCGACTATATCTGCCTGTACACCGTGGATCCCATCAGCGGGCAGTACGTGGAATACAGTGCCAGCAGCGAGTACCAGGGGCTGGGCCTGTCCAAGACCGGTACGGATTTCTTCGTGGACGCCCTGCTGAACGGCTCCATCCACGTCCTGCCGGAGGACTATCCAGCCTATCAGGCCCAGATGCGGCGGGAAAACGTCTTCCGGGATATTCGCGAGCGGGGCCTGTTTACCATCAAGTACCGCCTGCTGATTAACGGCAAGCCCCAGCCGGTCCGCCTGCGGGCAGGCCTGGTCAAGGAAAGCGACGGAGAAAAGCTGATTGTAGGCGTGGCCAGGACGGGGCATTGATGCAGCCCAGGAAACCAAAAAGGCCGACCCCTGCGGGTCGGCCTCTTTGTTTCGTTTCATTACGCCAGAGCGGCGGTGATCAGGGCCATCTTGTAGACCTCGTCGGCGTTGCAGCCGCGGCTCAGGTCGTTGATGGGAGCGTTCAGGCCCTGGAGAATGGGGCCGTAAGCGGCGAAGCCGCCCAGACGCTGGGCAATCTTATAGCCGATGTTGCCGGCCTCGATGTTGGGGAAGATGAAGGTGTTGGCATAGCCCGCCACCTTGCTGCCGGGGAACTTCAGCTGACCCACCGTGGGAGACACGGCGGCGTCAAACTGCATCTCGCCGTCGATGGCCAGGTCGGGAGCCAGCTCCTTGGCCTTCTCGGTGGCAGCCTGGGACAGAGCGACGGTGCCGCCCTTGCCGGAGCCCTTGGTGGAGAAGCTCAGAATGGCAACCTTGGGATCAATGCCGAAGACCTTGGCCGTCTTGGCGGTCTCGATGGCAACCTCAGCCAGCTTTTCCGCAGCGGTAAAGGTCACGTTGCCGTCCTTGTCCACGGTGTCCTGATAGTCGATGTTGATGGCGCAGTCGCCCATCGCCAGGAGCTCCTGCTTGCCGTCCTCGCCCTCCCGGGCCATAATGAAGCAGGAGGAGACCAGATGCGCGCCCTTCTTGGTCTTGACCAGCTGCAGGGCGGGACGGACGGTGTCGGCGGTGGAGTAGGTGGCGCCGCCCAGCAGGGAGTCGGCATAGCCCATCTTGACCAGCATGGTGCCGAAGTAGTTGCCCTTGAGCAGATTGGCACGGCAGTCCTCGGGGCTCATCTTGCCCTTGCGGAGCTCCACCATGGTCTCCACCATCTTCTCCATCTCGGGATAGGTGGCGGGATCAATGATCTCCAGGCCCTCGATGTCAAAGCCGCACTCCGCGGCCTTGGCCTTGACGACCTCCACGTTGCCGATCAGAATCGGGGTGAGGAAGCCGCCCTGTTTCAGCTTGGCAGCGGCCTCTAAGATGCGGGCGTCGTGGCCCTCGGTGAAGACGATCTTCCGGGGAGTTTCCCGGAGCTTGGCTTCCAGAATGTCGAACATGGTCATAACCTCCAAAGGTTCAAAATTTGACGCCTCTATTATAGCCTCTCCGTCGCCGCTTGTCAATTTCAGAAAAACAAAATTTGCGTTTTCTCGGCAAGCATGTGAGGACAGGGGACGGTTCCTTGTCTCGATCGAAAAAGGCAAGGAACTGTCCCCTGTCCTCATGAAAATAATTTTTTGAGTATCTCTCTAAGCAAGCTGCGCCTATGGGGGATCGGCGGCTGTGGTTTTGGGATTGTCTGAACTTGCTGCTCCCGACTTTGTTCTTGATGGTAGCGCTGCTCCTCCGCGTATCGCTGCCGTTCCGCGTTTTCGGCTCTACGCAATACAGCCAGGGGATCGTCTGCGGCGTAAAGACGGCTTCTGAATTCCTCCAGCCAGTGATAGTCAGCCTCCTCGCAGAGATCGGCATCGTATCCCACCTCATGGGAGAGCTGATTCCGAATCCAACGAAGACGCTTCAGTTGATTATAATCCATTGCCCATGTTGAAACAAGGCTCCGGCCTTTGAAGGCATTATGCTCCATCTGGCGCAAATACTCTGAAATGCCTTCCGAAGAAGCATAAGCATCCTTGATAAAACGGTCTACACGCTTGTATAAGTCCAGATAATCAATATTCAAATCACGCATTTCATGTTACCCTTCGTCTATTAACACAGGAGACGGTTCTCCCCGAATACCTGAATTGTAACATATTTCCTTCGGATCGTCAATCTGAGAAACGGCCGCTGATTTCCACTGATTGCCAAGAAAAAATTTTTGGAGGTTGACAGTCCGAAAAAACGTGGTATAATGATGAAAACGTCAAAGGCTGCGACGAAGACGGGCGCCCAGACTTCCCGGCCCAGAGAGAGACCCCTTGTGCTGCGAGGGTCTTGCAGGGAAAGGATCGCCCCACCGCTTCCGAGCCGCCCGCCGGAACGTCTGCTTTCGCCACCGTTTGCGCGTCCGCGGACAAGCAATGCTTGTCCCTACAAACAGTAACGGAGCCGCCGCGGTATCGCACCGCCGCGGGTGCAGATCAGTATGGAGGGACGGGAATCGCCCGTTACAGCGTCCAAGAGCGGCGGACTTTGTCCGCAAGCAGGGTGGAACCGTGGATAAGTCATTTATTCATCCCTGACCGAGTGATCGGTCAGGTTTTTTTGTTTGTATCTTAACCGCAAGGAGGTATATAACCATGTCCGAAGAAAACATCTACACGTTTGAAAACGAAGCCTACCGCAAGACCTACTGGCACACCTGCTCTCACATTATGGCCCAGGCCGTCAAGCGCCTGTGGCCGGAGGTGCAGTTGGCCATCGGCCCCTCCATTGACCTTGGCTGGTACTACGACTTCGACGCCCCCTTCTCCTTCACCAACGAGCATCTGGAGCAGATCGAGGCCGAGATGAAGAAGATCTGCAAGGAGCGGCTGCATCTGGAGCGCTCCGAGAAACCCAGAGAAGAAGCCATCGCCTATATGGAGTCCCGGAACGAGCCCTACAAGGTGGAGCTGATTCAGGATCTGCCGGCGGACGCCGTCATTTCCTTCTACACCCAGGGCGAGTTCACCGACCTCTGCGCCGGCCCCCACCTGGATTCCACCGGCCGGGTCAAACACAACGGCTTCAAGCTGACCAAGGCCTGCGGCGCCTACTGGCGGGGTGACTCCAACCGCAAGATGCTCCAGCGCATCTACGGCGTGGCCTTCCCCTCCAAGGACGAGCTGGACGCCTATCTGGAACAGCAGGCTGAAGCCCTGAAACGAGACCACAACAAGCTGGGCCGGGAGCTGGAATACTTCACCACCGTGGACGTGATCGGCCAGGGCCTGCCCATCCTGCTGCCCAAGGGCGCCCGGGTTATCCAAAAGCTCCAGCGCTGGGTGGAGGACACGGAGAAGAAGCGGGGCTACCTGCTGACCAAGACCCCCTATATGGCCAAGCGCGAGCTGTACAAGATCTCCGGCCACTGGGATCACTACCGGGACGGCATGTTCATCATGGGCGACCCGGACGACGAAACCAAGGAGTGCTTTGCCCTGCGGCCCATGACCTGCCCCTTCCAGTATCAGGTCTTCCTGAACCGGGCCCGCTCCTACCGGGACCTGCCCATGCGCTTGGGCGAGACCTCTACCCTCTTCCGCAACGAGGATTCCGGCGAGATGCACGGTCTGATCCGGGTCCGTCAGTTCACCATCTCCGAGGGCCATCTGATTCTCCGGCCCGAGCAGTTGGAAGAGGAGTTCAAGGGCTGCCTGGAGCTGGCAAAGTACCTGCTGGGCACGGTTGGCATGCTGGAAAACTGCTCCTTCCGCTTCTCCCAGTGGGATCCCAACAACACCGCCAAGTATGAGGGCACCCCGGAACAGTGGGAGATTGCCCAATCCACCATGAAGACCATTCTGGACGATCTGAACGTGAACTACACCGTGGGCATCGACGAGGCCGCCTTCTACGGCCCCAAGCTGGACATCCAGTACAAGAACGTCTTCGGCAAGGAGGACACCATCGTCACCATCCAGGTGGACATGCTGCTGGCAGAGAAGTTCGGCATGGAGTACACCGACACCGACGGCCAGAAGAAGCTGCCCTATATCATCCACCGCACCTCCCTGGGCTGCTACGAGCGCACCCTGGCCTATCTGATCGAACGCTACGCCGGCGCCCTGCCCCTGTGGATGTGCCCCGAGCAGGTTCGGGTCCTGCCCATCACCGACCGGGCTCACGACTACGCCGCCAAGCTGGTGGAAGAGCTCCGGGGGCTGGACATTGAGGCCGAGGGCGACTACCGCTCCGAGAAGCTGGGCTACAAGATCCGGGAGGCCCAGATGCAGAAGATTCCCTATATGCTGGTCATCGGCGACCGGGATATGGAGAACGGCACTGTCTCCGTCCGGACCCGCACCGGTGCGGACCTTGGCGCCATGACCCCCGCCGAGTTCCAGGCCCTCTGCCTGAAGCAGATTGCCGAAAAGGACCGGAGCTTTTAAGTCGGAAAGAGCATGAAACGTGCGATCGCTCTGCTTTTGAGCCTCGTTCTTCTGGCCTGCCTGCTGCCCACCACTGCCCTTGCCGCGGCCAAGCCCATCCCCAGCGCCTCCGTGACCATCGCCGCGCCTCTGGAAGGCAGAGGCCCTGACTGGTATGGGATACTCAGCAATCCCGACCAGTTCAGCGTATTTGAAATCTATTACAACGTCATGAACAGCGACGGCAGCTATGGCTCCCCGCTCTGGGACGACGACCTCTTTGAGCGGGGTCAGCGCATCCGGGTCCGGATTCAGCTGGACCCGGCCTCGGGCTGGACCTTCACCAACTCCACCAAGCTGACCATCAACGGGAAAACCGCCGTGCTGGACGGCATCGACAGTGAAAGCGGCAGCGGCTTCTATCACGCGGATTTCACGGTAGAAACGCCCTTTACCGACGTCAAGGCCGACGCCTGGTATGCCAACGCTGTACGCTTCTGCTTTGAAAACAATCTGATGGCCGGCACCGGCGACGGCATCACTTTCTCCCCCAAGAAGTCTTTTTCCCGGGCCATGTTTGTCACGGTTCTGGCTGCCTTTGAATGGGCAGACCTGGACTCCTGCACCGGCAGCCACTTCTCCGACGTCAAGCCCGGCAAGTGGTATGCCAAGGCTGTGGAATGGGCCTACCTGAACGGCTACGCCACCGGCACCGGCGACGGCAAGTTCTCGCCGAACACGCCCGTTACCCGGGAGACCATGGCAGTCTTCTTCTTCAACTTCTTCATTCAGAAGGGCTGGGACGCGTCGGAGCGGGCGGATCTCTCCGCCTACCCAGACGGAAGCCAGGTTTCCTCCTGGGCCAGGGACGCCATGGCCTGGGCCGTGAGCGCCGGGATCATTGGCGGCGTAAAGGAAGGCGAAACCGTCTGGCTCAAGCCCAAAAAGACCGCCAGCCGTGCCGAGGTTGCCCAGATCGTCATGAGCTTTTGGTTCTACGTCAACGCCTAAAAAAATTCCGGACGGCTCTGTGATTGCGTGCAATCACAGAGCCGTCCTTCGTTCCCGCCGCAGGTCATCAATCCTTCAGGTAAGACAAAAGGGTCTCAACGCTGGTGGAGCGGGCTATATAGTAGCGGTAGATCTTGTAGGGCTCGTCCCCGGTCACGTAACAGGGTCCGGTCATGTTTAGGCCAAACTGATAGTATTCCGCAGTTACGCTGCGGGAGTAGGCAGTATTCTTGCCGGTGGGATAGCAAAGCACAAAGGGCTGCTTGCAGGTGAGCCTGGTCAGCGCCAGCATGGAGTCGTAGTGCTCGTAACGAAGCTGCTTTTCATACATGCCGTCCAGATAATTGTGGCTCATGGTATGGCTCTGGATGGAGACCAGACCGGAATCCGACATTTCCCGAATCTGCTCCTCCGTCAGCTTGTGTCTGGCCCCGATGTCGTTCACAATGACAAAGATTGTCGCCTTGACGTTGTACTTTTTCAGCAGGGGGAATAGTTCCGTATAGTTGTCGTCATAGCCGTCGTCAAAGGTCAGCATCACCGGCTTGTCGATCTGATCCACATGATCCAGGTCCTCAAAGGTAATAGGCGTATAGCCCGCCTCCAGGATTGCCTGGAGCTGTGCCTCCAACTGAGAAGGAGAGACAAACAGCTCTCGGATACCCCATACCTGATCGCTGACGGCGTGGTACATAAAGATCGGCACACGACAGCCCGTCGGCACCTCGTCATTTTTCACGATCCGGGTGTAGTAGCGCCGGTCCAGCTCCGGATCCACCAGCTCCGGGAGTCCCAGGGCGGGCAGCAGGTCCGCCGCAGGCACGTACCAGTCTGTTCCATTGGCCGCTGCCGGGGCGGAAAGGGTCAGGGTCTCGCCGTCCAGGGTATACTCCAGCCCGCCGCCCCAAAGGTCAATCTCCCGGTTCCGGGCCTGGAGCACTGCCTCGTTCTCAATCGGCACAAAGCTGCCGCCGGTGATTTTCAACACGTCCCCCAGGCGCACATAGGGGCCTTTCCCACGATCGGTGTAGGCCTGGGTTCGCACGCCGTCAATCCAAAGCTCGGTTTCACAGGGCGTCAGGGCAGAATACACGGCGCCGATTTCATCCTCAGTCCGACCGGGAAGGCCCAGAAGCTCCGCCATAGCATCCAGCGGCACCAGCCAGGCACCGTCAGCAGGAATGACCGGGAGCGGAAGCGTCCTCTCAATTCCGTCCGCCTCTACCCGGGTCTCGCCGGGCGAAAGGACCAGCCTGTGCTCTGCGGTCTTGAGCGTCAGCCTGCCGTCCCGCTCCGTAAGGGTCCCACCCATTGCCCTGGCCAGGGCGGGGAGCTCTCCGTACAGCGCATCGTCCACCCGCAGGGAAGCGCCCAGGCACAGGCCGGAAAAACAGCAGGTCGGACCCTTCTCGGTCTTCAGCAGATCCAGCCGGTCAGAGCTTCCCTCCAAGCCGACACAGCCCAGGGCTTCCGCAGTGGTCCCCGCAGGGAGATACCAGTCCTCCCCTGCCTGCCACGCCGGAACGGAAAGCACCGTCGGCACCCCGTCCAGCTCCGCCCGCAGAGAGCCCTGCCGAAAGGAGACAGTATGCCCCCAGGCCCAGAGCGTCAGGGTGGGAGTTCCGTCCGGGTCCGTGCCGGTCTCCGCGCGGCCGCTGCTGACAGCAGTGAACCACCCGGCGGTCAGCACCGGGATTCCGTTGCAGCGGCGGGCCGATCCGGCCTCTGCGCCGTTCCAATAGACCGCCGGCCCGTCCTCCACCCGGAGGCAGCGCAGCAGCTCCGCATTTTGATCCTCCACGAGCGTCCTGCACCAGACAGCCTCCAGGGCGGAGACAGGCAGATACCAACCCTCAGAGAACCAAAGGGTGGGGGCGCCCAGCGCAATCCGGCCATCCTCCTCCGTCCGGGCCTCGTCGGAACCGTCCGCCAGGATCAGAATCCCGCCCTCCAGCTCCAGCCGCAGGGTCCCGTTTTCTTCGCTGTACTTCAGAGACCATGCCTCGCAGAGAGATCGGAGCTCCACATAGGAAAAACCGGTAAACTCCCGCACCGGAAGCTCCGCGGCGCCGTCCAGCTCCAGGCGGGACACAGTCTGCTCCGGCTGCGTTTTCTGGGTCGTGGGCGCGGCGGCCGACGAGACGGGCGCTTCGCTCTCCGGCGGCACGTCACAGGCGCAGAGGGCCGCCATCAGGCAGAATACAAACAAAAACGGCATAATTACCCGCTGCGTCAGTCGTTTCACCTTGTTTCCTCCCGTGGACATTCTTACATAAGCCGGCAGAAGCCGCAGGCGCGCAATCCGCGCCCCAACGCTCCTATTCCCCGTTCCCGGCCTTGGGCAGCTCCAGCCAGAAGCACGCGCCGGGAAAATCGGGATCATTTTCAAAACCGTAGGCATGGCCAAGACGCTCCATATTGCCCTTGACAATGGAGAGGCCCAGGCCCATTTCGCCGTGCTGCCGCTGCCGGGAGGGGTCGCCCCGATAGAGCTTCTCCCAGAGCCTCCGGCTCACCTCATCCGGGATGGGGGCGGAGGAATTGAGCACCCGGACCCGAATCCGGTCTCCCAGGTCCTCCAGCCGAACTTCGATTCGGTTGCCGTTATTGATGTGATACACAGCGTTTTGAATGTAATTAATCAGCGACTGTCTGGCGCACCCATAGTCCGAATAAACCATGCAGGGCCTTGTACCAACCCGGGTCAGTATCAACTCCCGCCGCTCCATCTCCCGCTGGAAGCTGTCCAAAATCTCGTCCAGCAAGTCCGCCAGGTCAAATTGCTCCAGCGTAATGGGGGTTTCGCCGCTTTCCATGCGGCCCAAGGCCAAAATCCGGGTAACGATGGCCTGCATGTGCTCGCCCTCCCGCTCGATTGCCTCATAGTAGCTCTGCTGCTTCTCCGGGGTCCGGGCAAGGCCCTCCTCCAAGCCCTCCGCATAACCGGAAATAATGGCAATAGGGGTTTTCAGGTCATGGGCCAGGTTGGCGATCAGATCCGCGGATATCTGCTGCTGCCGAATCCGCTCGGCCAGTTCGGTCTGGAGTTGGCTGTTTGCCTCCCGCAGAGCGTTCACGTGGACCTCCAGAGAATCCGCCATGGCGTTGATGCTCTGCCGCAGATCGTTCATTTCCCGGGTGATGTTTTCCGGACAGCGTTTGGAGAAGTCCAGCTTGGCGATCTGAGCCGCCGTTTCGGCAATGCGCCGGTGAGGCCGACAAATCAGCTTGCTCAGGTAGTAGAACAGGAACACGCTGAGAAGTCCCGCGCCCAAGCCGACTCTTCTGGTAAAGCGGGTAGCCAGCTTGACGGCAGTATTGGTGGATACCATAGAAACATTCAGGCAGAAAATCCGACTGCCGCTTCTGCCGCAAAGGAAGAGCTCCTTGCTCTCCAGTATCTCCTCTTGCTGCTCATCAGCCCATCCGCTGTCCATAATCATGAAGCTGCCGTCACTGCTTCCCAACCGATTTTGAACAAGCCTGATCAGAGAGTCAAATTGCCCCTGGCTTGACAGCGGGGTTCTTCCCTCGGGACGGTAACAAAGCTCTCCGGTCTGCTCGTCCAACACCAGAATGCGGATGCCCTGATCCTCCAGGGAACTCAACGCAACTGCGTTGAACTGCTCCTTCTCCAGCCGCTCCAGGGCGGTGCTGAGCAAGCCGGACAGCTCATTTTGGTAACTGGCCTCCAGCCGCAGATCAAAGGTCATGACAATGGCGGTTACTACTATGATCATTATGAGGGAAAAGGTGATGCTCATCAACACCCAGAGCCGAAGTCGGCGGCGCAGCAGACTCTTCATGACAGGGAGCGAAGAAAGAGATAGCCCCGGCTGCGTACTGTGCGGATCATGTCCCCGCAGGGGCCAAGCTTCATCCGAAGGTTTTTCACATGGGTGTCCACTGTGCGGCCGTCACCGTAATAATCTGTATTCCAGACCGCCTGAAGAATCTGCTCCCGGGAACGAATTACATTGGGTGTCCGGGCCAGGAAGAGCAGCAGGTCGAATTCTTTGGGGGTCAACGCCACGTTTTCCCCGTCCACCCGAACCTCGCCGGAGGTAGGGTCAATCTCCAGGCTCCCGAAGCGCAGCAGGTCCTGGCTCTGGCCGCTGCGGCGCAGAAGGGACTTGACCCGCTCCATAAAGGCCCGCATCCGGACAGGCTTGGAGATAAATTGATCCGCGCCGTTGTGGATGCCTGAAATTTCAGTCTCCTCATCCTCCCGGGCGGTAACCATCAGGATCGGGACCTGCGAAAAGCCCCGAATCATTTGGCAGGCCTCCAGGCCGTTCACCCGCGGCATCATGATGTCCAGAATCACCAGAGCTGTGTCCGGGTTCTCCCGCAGCAGCGCCACAGCCTCTCCGCCGTCAGCCGCCTCCAAAACGGTGTAGCCCTCCTGTTCCAGGTAGTCGTGGACCAGCATGCGCCAGCGCTCTTCATCGTCCGCAAGAATGATTTTGTTCAGCATGGCGTTTCCTCCTTTCCCTGGGGCATCAGGATCTCACAGCGGTGGATTGGCGTCCCCAGTGCATAAAATTTTTCTTCGTAACCGGTCATCACGCCCACAACGCCGTCCCGATGCAGATCGTCGGTGACATTGCGGACCGGATAGCCGTAACGTTCAAATTCCTCCAGGGACCAGGCAAAAAGCCCGGCGTTGTCCGTCTTAAAATGGATTTCTCCATCGCGCCGAAGCACGGAACGGTATTTTTCCAGAAAGGTGTGATAGGTCAGCCGCCGCTTAGCGTTTTTGCTGCGGGGCCAGGGATCGCAGAAGTTCAGGTAGATTCTGTCCGCTTCCCCGGGGGCGAAAAGCTGATCCAGCTCCGCCGCGTCCACCGAGAGGAAATAGACGTTTTTCAGCCCCATGGAAATCGCCTTCTCCATCGCCAGAACCAAGGCCTCCTTGACCCGCTCTACGGCGATAAACAGGACATCCGGGTTTTGCTCCGCCATTTCCACCGTGAATTTTCCCTTGCCGCAGCCGATCTCCAGGTGCAGCGCCCGGGCCTCGGGCAGCAGCTGCCGCCAGTTTCCCCGGCGGGTCTCCGGGTCCTGAATCCAGACAGAGGCGCAAGCCTCCATCCGGGGCTCCAGGTTATTACGTTTCCGCATTCGCATGGTAAATATACTCCTCTATTTTGGAGACTCTGCCGGGACTGTCCCGCCCGGCGTGTGTTCCAGAATTACTCTCAAACTTGATTGTATCAGATTTTTTCTTGTTCGTAAAGGCCCCCCGGCTAGATTTGTGAAGTTTTTTCGTATATCTTGCACAAAAACGCAAAATGTGGTAAAATATTCGGAGAAAAACGCCGAAAGGATGAATCAGTTATGAAATACGCATTCGGTGTGGACGTAGGCGGCACCACCGTCAAGCTTGGATTCTTCTCCGAAGCGGGCGTCCTGCTGGAGAAGTGGGAGATTCCTACTCATCCGGAGAACGGCGGCTCGGCCATTCTTCCCGACATTGCCCGGTCCATTGACGACTGCCTGGCCCGCCGTGGTCTGACAAAGTCAGAGGTTTTAGGGATTGGCATCGGAGTTCCCGGCCCTGTGGACGACGACGGCAACGTAAACCGCTGCGTCAATCTGAATTGGGGCGTCTTCAATCTCCATGAAGCCCTGGGCACCCTCACCGACCTGCCCGTCAAGGCGGGAAACGACGCCAACGTGGCCGCCCTGGGAGAATACCACGACGGCGGCGGCAAGGGCAGCCGGTCCATGCTGATGATCACCATCGGCACCGGCATTGGCGGAGGCTTTGTCTGGAACGGCCAGATTCTGAACGGGGCCCACGGCGTGGGCGGCGAGATCGGCCACCTCTGCGTGGATCCCTCCCCGGAGGCGGAGGCATGCACCTGCGGCAAACAGGGCTGCGCGGAGCAGTATGCCTCCGCCCGGGCCCTGGGCCGGATGGCGGAGCGGGCCCTGAAATCCCAGCCGGAGCGTCCCTCCCTGCTGCGGCAGGAACCGGAGCTCAGCTCCAGAACCGTATTCGACTGCGCCGCCCGGGGCGACGGACTGGCAAAGGAGCTGCTGGAGCGGATCTATGACGTGCTGGGCCTCACCATCGCGGGGGGCTGCTGCATGGTAGACCCGGAGCTGGTGGTTCTGGGAGGCGGCATGTCCAAGGCAGGTCAGGTCCTGCTGGATGGGGTGGAGCCCCGGTTCCGCCACCACATGTTCCACGCCTGCAAGGGCACCCGATTTACCCTGGCCACCCTGGGCAACGACGCGGGAATCTTTGGATGCTTCCATTTGGCCCTGCAGGCAGCGAGGAACGCAAACTGAAAGACAGAAACAAAAACGCTGCATGGCGAAAAAGCCGTGCAGCGTTTTTGTGCAGGAATCAGCCGCCGAAGACGCTGAGCAGGAAGCCTGCGGCGATGGCGGAGCCGATGACGCCGGCCACGTTGGGGCCCATGGCGTGCATCAGCAGGAAATTCTTGGGGTTGGCCTTCTGGCCCTCAAGCTGGGAAACACGTGCTGCCATGGGAACGGCAGACACGCCTGCGGAGCCAATCAGCGGATTGATCTTGCCGCCGGTGACCTTGTACATGATTTTGCCCACCGTAAGGCCGCCCACCGTGGAGAAGCAGAAGGCAATCAGGCCAAGGACGACGATATAGATGGTCTGCAGATTCAGGAACTGATCCGCCGCCATGGTAGCGCCCACGGAAATACCCAGGAAGACGGTGACGATGTTCATCAGGGCGTTCTGGACCGTGTCGGACAGGCGCTCGGTGACGCCGCACTCCCGCCACAGGTTGCCCAGCATCAGGCAGCCGATCAGAGGCGCGGTGGAGGGCAGCAGCAGGACGCAGAAGATGGTGACCACGATGGGGAAGATGATCTTCTCGGTCTTGGAGACCGGACGGGCCTGGGTCATGACGACCTCCCGCTCCTTCTTGCTGGTCATCAGCTTCATAATGGGAGGCTGGATCATGGGGATCAGGGCCATGTAGGAGTAGGCTGCCACCGCGATGGCACCCAGAAGCTGGGGAGCCAGCTTGGTGGTGAGGAAGATGGCCGTAGGGCCGTCCGCGCCGCCGATGATGCCGATGGAGGCGGCCTCCGCGCCCGTGAAGCCCAGGAAGTTGGCGCCGAAGAAGGCGAAGAACACGCCGAACTGGGCGGCCGCGCCCAAAATCAGAGAAGAAGGCCGGGCGATCAGGGGGCCAAAGTCCGTCATCGCGCCAACACCCATGAAAATCAGAGAGGGATAGAGGCCCGTCTTGACACCGATATAGAGGATGTCCAGGAAGCCGCCCTCCTTGAGGATCATGCCGTAGTTGTGGTGGAACTCGGGATCGTCCCCCAGGAACTTTGTCCACAGGTCAGGATGGTAGAGGGCATCCTCCGTGGGACCGCCCATGAAGTAGCTGATGTTGACCAGCAGGCAGCCGAAGGCGATGCCTACCAGCAGCAGGGGCTCAAACTTTTTCTTGATGCCGAGGAAGAGCAGAACGCAGGAAAGAATGATCATCACCAGGTTCTGCCAGCCGTTGTTCTGGAAAATCAGGGCATAGCCGGATTCTCCCAGCAGCTTTCTCAGAATTTCACCGATATCCATGCTGCGCCCTCCTTATGCGAGGACGACCAGCGTGGCGCCGGTATCCACCTTCTCGCCAACCTTCACGACCACCTGGGCCACGGTGCCGGCCTTGGGCGCCACGATCTCGTTTTCCATCTTCATAGCCTCCAGGATCACCAGGATCTGACCGGCTTTGACCTTGTCGCCCTTGTTGACCTCCACCTTGAGGATGTTGCCGGGCATGGGGGCGTTGACCCGCTCGCCGGCGGCGATCTCCGCGGGGGCGGCGGTGGGAGCGGGAGCCGCGGCAGGCGCAGCCGCGGGAGCGGCAGGAGCGGCGGGTGCGGGAGCATAGGCTTCGTACTCGTCCACCAGCATGGCCTTTCCTTCTTCGACCTCCACCTCGTAGGTACGCTTGTTCAGAGTAACTTTATATTTCATTTTATTTGACCTCCTTAATGGACTTGAAGCGCAGCTCGTTCAGGGGCTTGCCCATCTGGCTGGCAACGATCGCCATAATCATAGCGGCATCCTTATCGGACACGTCGTAGAGCTTGATCTCGCCAGCAGTGCCCTTGGCCGGCTCGCCAATGGGCTCGGGCTCCCGAACGGTCTCCCCCACCTGGGGAATCGGCGCGGCGGGAAGAGGCTTCTTCCGGGCGGCCATCTTCTTGAAGATAATGCCCATGCAGTAGACCAGAGCCATCAGGATCAGCAGACCTGCAAAGACCACAGCGTAGCCCAGCAGGGCGGTCAGTGTCCGTTCGCCGATGGTCAGTTCTCTGAGCCCAAGCTGGTTGGGATCGAAATGAACAATCATGATACGCCCTCCTTACATGGCCTCGATGGTGTAGGTGGCGATGTTCTCTTCCTTGGCCTTGCGCTTCTCAAGGAACTCCTTGGCCTGCTTGGGATAGCAGATGTAGCTCATGACATCCTCTTCGCTGCGGGCCAGGTCGCCCAGCTCCTGCTTGGCCTTCTTGAAGTCCTCGCCGGTGCGCTTGGCGTCCTCGATCCGGCAGTCCACGGGCTGGTTGCCCTCGCCCAGGATCTTGTCCTGCAGCTCCTGGCTCACGGGCGCGGGAGCGATGCCGTACTCGCCCTTGAAGTAGTTCTTAACCTCGTTGGAGATGTTCTTGTAGCGCTCCCCCACCAGGACGTTTGTGACAGCCTGGTTGCCCACCATCTGGGACAGCGGCGTGACCAGGGGCGGATAGCCCAGATCCTTGCGAACCGCGGGAATCTCCAGCAGAGCGGCGTCGAACTTGTCCATGGCGCCCATGTCGGTGAGATTGGCGATCATGTTGGAGAGCATGCCGCCGGGGACCTTGTAGACCAGGGCCTGGGCGTCGGTGCCCATGGACTTGGGAGAAATGGTGCCCTTGTCGATGTACTTCTGCTTGATGGGCTTGAAGAAGTCGTTGACCTGGTTGATCACCTTCTCGTTCAGGCCGGAGTCGATGCCGTACTGCTGCAGGGCGTAGAACATGGACTCGGTGGCGGGCTGAGAGGTGCCGTTGGAGAAGCAGGAGGTGGCGCAGTCGATGACGTCCACGCCGCTTTCAATGGCCTTGGTGACGGTCATATAGGCCATGCCGGTGGTGCAGTGGGTGTGCAGGATGATGGGCATCTTGGGCAGGGCCTGCTTGATGCCCTTGATGAGGTGCTCCGCCTCGTAGGGACTCATGGTGCCGGCCATGTCCTTCAGGCAGATGGTCTCGAAGCCCATCTTCTCCAGCTCCTTGCACATCTCCACATACTTCTCCACGGTGTGAACCGGGCTCTGGGTGTAGGAGATGCAGCCGGAGGCGATGACCTTTCGGTTGTATTTCTTGGAGTAGGTCTTGACCGCCTTGAGGGCGGTCTCGATGTTGCGGAAGTCGTTGAGGGCGTCGAAGATACGGATGATGTCAATGCCGTTCTTGATGGCCAGTTCGACGAACTTCTCCACCACGTCGTCGTGGTAGTGCTTGTAACCCAGCAGGTTCTGGCCGCGAAGCAGCATCTGAAGTTTGGTGTTGGGCATGTGCTTGCGGATCTTGCGCAGCCGCTCCCAGGGATCCTCCCCCAGATAGCGCAGGCAGGAGTCAAAGGTGGCGCCGCCCCAGCACTCCACGGAATAATACCCGGCCTTGTCCATGGTCTCGAGGATGTCCTCGAAATCGGAATAGGGCAGGCGGGTGGCCATGAGGGACTGGTTCGCGTCGCGCAGGACTGTCTCGGTGATGCGAATATTCTTACCCATTGAAGTTACCTCCGGATATATTTTAGGAAGGTCGGGCGGAGAGATGATCCGCCGCGTCTCCAAATTTCCCTGCGTATCATTATAACACAACTGTTTTCAAATATCTACTAGTAATTCAGGGAAAAAATGACGGTTTTTTTCAGAGAAAATGCCGCAAAGACCAGCTTCCTGCACAATCCCGGCTTGGACGGCTCATGCCCTGCGCCGCTTCCTCTCCCGCGTCCCTTGTCTCGGCGTCATAGGCCGTTCAGAATCCGGCTGCGCCGCAATGCGTCAGAACGTAAATCACCTTGCCGACGCAGCGTCGGCAGGGTGATTTACATGATCGTCGTTCCCGGGTTTCAGCCGTCCCGCCGGCGGCGGCTCAAAACAGGGCCAGCAGGTATTTAAATTGAATCTGCTCCTGTTTTATTGGGCCGTACGTTCGGCTGTCGAGGCTGTTCCCTGTATTGTCGCCGAGCACGAAGAATTCCCCATCTTTCAGCGTATAGGCTTTTTCCTCGCCCTGATACTCATAATGCGGCAGAAAGGTCTCATTCACATAGATTACCCCGTCTTTCAACAGAACGCTGTCCCCGCTCGCGGCGACGATTCGCTTCACGCAGCGTTGGCCTTCCTGTTGAAAGACAACAATATCGTCCTTCCGCAGCTCCGTAACGTGGGTGGACGCCAGCACGATCTGCCCGTCTGACAGCGTGGGGGCCATAGACTCTCCGTTGACCCGGACAAGAAGGAAATTCCAGAGAAACAGCGCAGTTGCCAAAATAATCAGGGCGCTGATCAGCAGGTCCTTCTTCTTTACAGCTGTACGACCCGTTTTGCGCATTTTGTCACCTCCGGGTCGTGGGTCACCACCACCACGGTTTTCCCTGCCTCGTTCATGTGCTTCAGAATCTCCATGATCTTCTCCCGGTTTGCATCGTCCAGGCTGCCGGTGGGCTCGTCCGCCAGGATGATGCTGTGATCCTTGAGGTACATCCTGGCCAGGGCGCAGCGCTGCTGCTCACCGCCGCTGAGGGTGTAGATCTTGCTTTTCAGAAATTCGGGTCCCAGACCCACCTTGGCCAGGGCGGCCTTCAAATCGCTGTCTTTTGTTTTCTTGGTGAAGTAGCCCGCGATTTTCAGATTGTATTTCACCGTCTGGTCCTCTACCAGACCGTAGTTCTGGAATACGTAGAAAATGTCATTTTTCAGCAGCTTCCGCCCGGCGGGCTTGTTCAGCTTTGGATTTTCCACTCCGTTGATGACGACGGTGCCGGAATCCGGCTGCTCCAGCATGCCGATGATGTTCAGCAGGGTGGTTTTGCCCTTGCCGCTCTCACCGGTGATGCAGACGAAATCTCCCTGCTCAACCTCCAGGTCAAAGTCGTGGAATATCTCATGCGAGCCGAAGCTTTTGCAGACCTTTTTTTACGTAATGATCGCGTCCATTTTGTGACCGCTCCTCTCATTTGTTCTGAAATATAGCTTCTTCACGGAAGCATCCCGGACCTATTCGCCCTTCATCACAGCGGCGATCTTGTGCCGCATATTCTTTTTCATACACAGGGTAAACAATCCCAATTCCACAGTCAGGCAGAGAATGGAAGCCAATACACTGGGATGAAGCACAGTGATGTACCGTGTATAGATCTCCGGCATAAGGAGCATGACCGGCAGGAGCGCCAGCTTGAGCACCATGCGGAGGGAGAACAGGTCTAAGAAGGAGTATCCCGCCAGGGCCTTCGCGGCAATGTCCTTGGCGTAGATTTTGTAGTACAGCTCTGCCGCATAGATTGCTAACACAACAAGGGCCATCACAAGCACGGCGCATTCGGCAAACTGCTCGATCATTGTATCGCTGTAAATCTTTACATCAGCCATAAATTCTTGCCGGATGGTGGGGGTTTCCAGAATGGTTTGCTCCAACCGGGTCTCCCGGAGAATGGGCAGGATCTGTTCCCGGGGACTCAATTCCGAGCTGCTGTCGTAGGCGAATACTCCGTCGCAGATAAAAGAGGCCAACGCCAAAGCTGCGTCTTGAAGCTCCGCCGGATCATCGGTCTTCGGAGCAAGGTTATCCGGGTCAGCAACCCACGCAACGATCGGAATCTCACCACTGACGGCAAAGCCTTCCTCTATTCGGTTGGAGAAGGAAAAAAACTTGCTTTTTGCTGCATCATAGCGAATAAAGTGATATTCCTCGGCGGAATGGTGGAATCGCGCGAACCGCTCCAGCATGGGCGCAACGTCATAGTCGGAGGGAACCAGGTAATTCGTTTTTCCTGCAGCCAATCGATCCGAGTGGATTAGCGCACCGTCGGTGTCGCAGATGGTGTCAAAGGCATCCAGGTAATTGTCATTGATATCAATGCGGTACTCCGCTGCCGGTTCCCCGTATATTTCCGCGTTAAACTCGGCATAAGTTATATCCATGAAATCTGCTATGATCAGATTGTGGTCGTCATGCATTTTCTGGTAAAACTCGTACAGAGAAGGATACGAGGAACCCATAAGATTGATATTCGTGGTCATTCTGGCATAGCCCTCTGACAGCGCCGCTGCAGCCTCTGTTTGCTCGGCCAAAAATCGAACCTCATGAATGGTAGAATATAACTCTGTCAGATTTCCCGCAAGAACCAGGATCACCAGGGTTCTGCAGGCCACGGTTACAGCATAGAGCTGTCGATCCAAGCGCTTGCCCTTGCTGTGGCTGACGCTGCACTGCCCGCTGACGATCCGAATGCAGACGGCAAGCGCGAGCAAGCTCAGGGCAAACAACAGGTAAAAAGCGGAGGCGCTTTTTTGAAAGAAAAGCAGGGTAGAGGAAACACCCGCCAAGGCGGAAAACAGGAGCGCGGCAAGCAGCAGCAGCCCGCCGGTGATCAGCAGCACAGAAGCGCCCAGGGGTTTTAGCTCTGAAAGAACAATGTCCCAGTCCCCATAGCCCATTGTTTTTTTTACAATCATATCCTTGACCCGGGAGAAGGAATAGAACACGACCGAAACGAGAAGAAAGAAAGCGAGTGTCGGCAGGAGGAAGGAAAGCGTTTCGTTTTCCGACGGGCCGAAACGCGTACTTCCCATGAACAGCTCTGCACCATGCTGCGTCAGGGCGCTTTCCAGCGCTTCGGCATTCTCGCTGTTCACCAGCAGTCGAGTTGTAAGCCGTTCCGTGTCGCTGCCCTTGAGGTTCCGAAGGGGGGCAATCCTGAAGCGATCCTGAAACACGAAGAAAAATCCCCGGAGCTGTTCCTCTCCAGCCTGGGGGTCCGTAGCGTAGCTCCGGCTGGGATCAAGTCCCTTCAATTGGATAAAGGAAGGGTCGCGCTCGGTGCGATAAAAGTCGATATTGCCATCCTCAGCGATGACCATGAGCGCCAAGTCGGCAGAGATCTCCTCGGAAACTGTATAGAGCGTATCGATCACCTCGTCTCGATCACCGACCTGAGGCCACTTGGCAAATACGAACGACTTGTCTTTATAGATCGTGTCCCTCTGATATGCAGCAAATTGCATTGTCTCGGTAAACAAAAGCAGAACCAGTAGAATTCCATATAATCCCAGCATAATGATTTTCTTACTCATAGTAATCCCTCAATTGACAGTGTAAGCGGGAAACACCGGCAGGGCAAGGCCTTTGCCCCACCGGTGCGCTGAAGTTAGGGTAATGCGGTGAAGCACACGGCGTGTTAACTCGCTGCGGAAGAATTGAGAATCACCGATCTCGTTCTACCGGTACAGCCATGCGCAAGGGGGTGACCAGGTTAATTCTGCTTCTTCACAGCACTTGTGTCGTCCATTACCCCTCATATTCGGGCATTCAAAATTCTTCGTGAGAGGAGAGTTTACTTTCTGAATTGTATATTGCTTCTGCCCGCGCATTGATATTCGAATCTACCCTCACACCACTCACGTTGTAAAACACCATGGCGGCAGACATTTCGCTCCAAGCCGATCGATAATAGGAGTAAACAGTCTTCTTCTCATCCTTAAGCCCGTGACTCCATGCGGCAGCTCCACCTTCAGCGCTATTGGGGGTTCTGGTTTGCCAATGGCCATATACACCTCCGGCGCTGGCGCCGACTGAGGTTGCCACGACAGCTGCGAGACAAAGGGCTGCTACTTTTTTCTTTACTTTCATCGAACAATTCTCCTTCAATTTTATATTCTGTGCGTTGCACAGTCAAGCGTAATTATATCAAAAAATAGCAAGCCTTATTTTTTATAAAAATTGAACAAACACCGCATAATGATTGCGCGGACATGCACAGCATTCAATTCTCGCACGCGCTTTTTTCGCTGTTCAGGTTCTCGTGAAAAAGAGTCGTTCTTGTGTCCCGGCCGGTTCATTTTTCCCTTTCTTGCCGGGGCAAGAAAGGGGCCGCCGGAGGCAGAACAGGTTGCAGGATGGAAAGCAGTCCATTGTCGGGGCACCACCTCATCCGGCGCTTTGCGCCACCTTCCCCTCAAGGGGAAGGCTTTGGGCCGGCAAATAGCCGACGCTACAGATGCGTGCGTCCGTATGGGGAACGCGGACGGCAAAGTACCGTCCCTACGCACTCTGGACCTTGATTTTTGAGCTGTGGCGCACCGGTTATGTGACGGCCCAAATATGCAAGCCGTAGCAGAGCATATTGAGCTGCCGGAGCTTATGCAGAGCTGTGCGCCGCTACAGAACGCTGAACCCTGAACTCTGAGCCCTGAACCACAGATTCCCTGGGTCCTCACTTTGAAACTCACGCCAACGCAATATTGGGAAAACACTTTCCGGCGGAGTCTTTTCGGCAAATTTCCTTGACCGCGAAATCAAGCTGTGATATAATCCAACTGATTTTGAGCAATACTTTATCGTTGTGCGCTTTTGGCCGGTTTCTGGCCGAGCCGCTGGAGATGGAACCCTTATGAAAAAACTTCTCAATCGGGAAACCGCCCTTTATTTGCTTTTCGGTGTTCTGACAACTATCGTCAATTATGTTGTTTTCTGGCTCGGTATCCGCCTATTTGGCGAAGAATATACCCTGCTGATTAATGTCGTTTGCTTTATCGCTGCCGCCAGCTTTGCCTATGTGACCAACAAGCTCTTCGTCTTTGAGAGCAAAAGCTGGCGCTGGAAGGTCCTGCGCCGGGAGCTTCCGTCCTTCTTCGGGGCCCGGGTCTTTTCCTTCCTTCTGGAGGAGGCCGGGCTTTGGATCAGCACGGATCTGCTCCGGGTCGGACGCTGGGAGCTTCTGGGAATCAACGGCATCATGATTGCTAAAATCGTACTCTCCTTTGCGGTTGTGGTGCTGAATTATCTGTTTAGCAAGCTGTATATTTTTAAAAAGAGCGGGGAGGGAGCCCATGCGAGTTCTGATCATCATTCCGGCGTTCAATGAAGAAAGCAACATCTCCCGGGTGGTCCACTCGGTGATAGATTTTGCCGCCTCCTATTCCCGCCATCAGGTCGACTATGTGGTAATCAACGACGGCTCTGTGGACGGCACCGAGGATATCTGCCGTGCAGAGGGCTTTGAAACGGTGAACCTGATTCAAAATCTCGGCATCGGCGGCGCGGTTCAGACAGGGTATTTGTTGGCCCAGCAGTTTGGCTATGACGCAGCTGTCCAATTTGACGGCGATGGTCAGCACGACATTCTGTCTCTGGACGCGCTGCTGCGTCCGATCGAGGCGGGAACAGCAAACTTCGTGGTAGGCTCCCGCTACCTTCAAAACAGCAGCAGCTTCCGCTCCACCTTTATGCGCCGCCTGGGCAGCAGTTGACTTTTCCGGCAGGCAAAAAAGGTCTGAATAATCGTCCGATTGCTGCATTGCGCGCGTGACAAAATTCATCCTGGCAGAAAGACACGTCAGAATGAAAAAATCGGTTGAAATATCCCACTGCAGCGTATATAATAAACCACAGGAATTCATTAACCCAACGGAAAGGAAGTCAAAACTTATGAAAAAGTTGGATCTAACCAAATACGGCATCACCGGCACCACTGGGATCGTTCACAACCCCTCCTATGAGTACCTCTTTGAGGCGGAGATGGACCCCACTCTCACCGGCTATGAGAAGGGCGTGCTTACCGAGCTGGACGCCGTCAACGTTATGACCGGTATCTTCACCGGCCGTTCCCCCAAGGACAAGTATATCGTCATGGACGAGACCTCCAAGGACACCGTCTGGTGGACCACCGAGGGCTACAAGAACGACAACCATCCCATGACCGAGAAGGTTTGGAAATCCGTCAAGGAAATCGCCGTGCAGGAGCTCTGCGGCAAGAAGCTCTACGTCATGGACTGCTTCTGCGGCGCCAACAAGGACACCCGCATGGCCATCCGCTTCATTATGGAGGTGGCCTGGCAGGCCCACTTCATCAAGAACATGTTCATCCAGCCCACCGAGGAGGAGCTGAAAAACTTTGAGCCCGACTTTGTGGTCTACAACGCCTCCTTGGCCAAGTGCGAGAACTACGCCGAGCTGGGCCTGCGCTCCGACACCGTGGTAGCCTTCAACGTCACCAGCCGCGAGCAGTGCATCATCAACACCTGGTACGGCGGCGAGATGAAGAAGGGCATGTTCTCCATGATGAACTACTACCTGCCCCTGAAGGGCATCGCCGCCATGCACTGCTCCGCCAACACCGACATGAACGGCGAGAACACCGCCATCTTCTTCGGCCTGTCCGGCACCGGCAAGACCACCCTCTCCACCGACCCCAAGCGTCTGCTGATCGGCGACGACGAGCACGGCTGGGACGACAACGGCGTGTTTAACTTCGAGGGTGGCTGCTACGCCAAGGTCATCAACCTGGACAAGGACTCCGAGCCCGACATCTACAACGCCATCAAGCGCAACGCCCTGCTGGAAAACGTCACCGTGGATGAGAAGGGCAAGATCGACTTCAAGGACAAGTCCGTCACCGAGAACACCCGGGTGAGCTATCCCATCGAGCACATCGAGAAGATCGTCAAGAACGTGCGGCCCATCTCCGCAGGTCCCGCCGCCAAGAACGTGATCTTCCTCTCCGCCGACGCCTTCGGCGTTCTGCCTCCCGTGTCCATCCTGACCCCGGAGCAGTGCAAATACTACTTCCTCTCCGGCTTCACCGCCAAGCTGGCCGGCACCGAGCGGGGCATCACCGAGCCCACGCCCACCTTCTCCGCCTGCTTCGGCCAGGCCTTCCTGGAGCTGCATCCCACCAAGTACGGCGAGGAGCTGGTGAAGCGCATGGAAGCCAGCGGCGCCAAAGCCTATCTGGTCAACACCGGTTGGAACGGCACCGGCAAGCGCATCTCCATCAAGGACACCCGCGGCATTATCGACGGCATCCTGGACGGCTCCATCCTGAAGGCCCCCACCAAGAAGATCCCCTACTTCAATCTGGAGGTTCCCACACAGCTGCCCGGCGTCGATCCCGCCATTCTGGATCCCAGAGACACCTATGCCGATCCCGCTGTCTGGGAAGAAAAGGCCAAGGATCTGGCCGGCCGCTTCATCAAGAACTTCGTCAAGTACGAGTCCAACGAGGCCGGCAAGGCCCTGGTGGCGGCAGGTCCCCAGCTGTAATTTCCCTGACGCTAAGCAAAGCTGCGCCCGCCCTTTCCCTTTCGGGAGAGGGCGGGCGATTTTTTAACTTTCCGTAAATATTCCGACGGCTTCCTTGATTTTGTCGGAAAAGCGGCTATAATATAGGATGCCGGGGTTAGATCCCGGCGGAAATCGTTTTCCGCGAGGTGGTGGAAACAGTGTTCCGAAGTATGCTTCAGCGATTTTCCGAATCCATCCGCCGCTTGATGTACGGGCGCTGCGGCGTGGATCAGTTGAATATGTTCCTGCTCTTCACGGTGATAGTGCTCAGCGTGGTCAGCGTGCTTCTTTCCTTCTTGGGCAGTGTTTTCGCCATTGTGGCGGTGGTGCTCAACCTGCTGTCCTATCTGATCCTGCTCTGGTATCTGTTCCGGTTTTTCTCCCGAAATCTGGAAAAGCGGATCCGGGAAAATCGGCAGTATCTGGCCTGGGTGTCCCGGATCAAGGATCGTCAGAACCGCTATTACCGCTGTCCAAACTGCAAGCAGACCGTCCGCGTACCCAGAGGCCGCGGCAAAATCTGCATCAAATGCCCAAAATGCAGCGAGAAATTCATCAAGAAAACCTGAAACGTCTTCCCGGAACCTGCGGGAGGCGTTTTTTCGTGTTGATTTTTTTGATTTCTGTGCTATAATAGAGCGAAAAATTTTTATTACATCATAAAAGGAGTATTTTAATTGTCTGAAAAGTTGAGAATCATCCCCCTCGGAGGGTTGAACGAGATCGGGAAAAACATGACCGCCATTGAATACGGCAGAGATATGATCGTCGTGGACTGCGGCCTGGGCTTTCCCGAGGACGATATGTACGGCGTGGATCTGGTCATTCCCGACGTCACTTATCTTGTAAACAACCAGAAGAAGCTCCGAGGCTTCTTCATCACCCACGGCCACGAAGATCACATTGGCTCCATTCCCTATGTGCTCCAGGCCGTCAATGCCCCGGTCCACGGTACCCCCCTGACCAACGGCCTGATTAAGCTGAAGCTGGAGGAGCACGGCCTCACCGAGACCGTCAAGCTCATCACCCACAAGGCCGGCGAAACCGTCAAGGCCGGCTGCTTCCAGGTGGAATTCATCCACGTGAACCACTCCATCGCCGATGCGGTGGCCTTCTGCATCCACACGCCGGTGGGCAAGCTCATCATGACCGGCGACTTTAAGATCGATCCCACCTCTCCCGAGGGCATGGCCGACCTGGCTCGTCTGGGCGAGCTGGGTAAGGAGGGCGTCCTGGCTCTGCTCTGCGACTCCACCAATGTGGAGCGCCAGGGCTACACCCCCTCAGAGTCCGTAGTCACCGAGGGCATCGACCGGCAGTTCCGGGGCTGTGACAAACGCATCATTATTACCACCTTCGCCTCCAACATGTACCGGATTCAGTCCATTCTGAACATCGCCAAGCGCCACGGCCGCAAGGTGGCCGTCACCGGCCGCAGCATGGAAAACATCCTGAAGGTTGCCGGTGAACTGGGTTATCTCCAGGTGGCCAAGGATCTGGTGGTGGACATCAGCGAGGTGAAGAACATCGCTCCCAACCGGCTGGTCATCGTAGCCACCGGCTCCCAGGGTGAGAACATGTCCGCGCTCTCCCGCATGGCCTTCGGCAACCATAAGCAGGTGAACATCAACGCCCTGGATCGGGTGCTGATTTCCGCCTCCGCCATTCCCGGCAACGAAAAGGCCATCGGCAAGATCATCAATGAACTCTACCGCATGGGCGCCGAGGTCATTTACGACAAATCCGAGGGCCTCCACGTCTCCGGCCACGCATGCCAGGAAGAGTTGAAGCTCATTCACGCTCTCATTAAGCCCCGGTTCTTCATCCCCGTCCACGGGGAACAGCGGATGCTCCGGGTTCATGAGAAGCTGGCGCTCCAGATGGGCATGAGCCCCAAACGGGTCTTTGTGGGAGACATCGGCCAAGTCTTTGAGCTGACCGCCAAAACCTGCAAGCTCACCGGAGAGACGGTCCCCGCAGGCAAAATCTTGGTAGACGGCTCCGGCGTGGGCGACGTGGGCAGCGTAGTCCTTCGGGATCGCAGACACCTGGCCGAAGACGGCATGGTGGTGGTCTGCGTGAATCTCTCCGGGATCGACGGCTCCGTCCTCTCCGGCCCGGACATCATCACCCGGGGCTTTATCTACGTCAAGGACGCGGAGGATTTGATGGAGGCCCTGCGCTACGTGGTCAACGACACCCTGGAGCACTGCCGCTCCAGGCGCATCAAGGATCACAGTGCCATTAAGACCGCCATCCGGAACGACCTGTCCGCCTACCTCTTCAAGGTCACAAAGCGGAAGCCCATGATCATCCCCGTCTTGACGGAGCTGTAAGGCGCAGCATTCGCGCTTGGCGCGCCGTCATCATTGCGGGCGACAAAGGCAGGAGCCATTCAATGGCTCCTGCCTTTTAAACCGACAGCAGAAAAAGTTGATAAATCGGAAAATAAATCTTGACAAATTCCCATTCACACGCTATAATTACCCTTGCGTTCGGACGATTAGCTCAGCTGGTAGAGCATCCGCTTGACGTGCGGAAGGTCGCAGGTTCGAGTCCTACATCGTCCACCATTCACCCCTGACCCTGAAAAGGGCCAGGGGTTCTTGCTATTTACGGCAAAAAACGAGGTCTACACAGGATAATCCGGCCTTTTTCTCCGTGATCGCGGCTCCGCCTCAAAAATGAATGGGCTGCAGAAAACGGCTGAAATCCCGCTGTTCCCTTATCGTTCCCTTACATACGTCAATCAGGGGACGGTTCTCTGATTGACGGATAATCTCAAAAACAAGAGACACAGGGGACGAGAAAACAATCGAGTGACGGTCCGCTAATTGACAAAGCCTTGAATTCAATCACAGAACTGTTCTTTGATTTGGTTTGTGCCCCTGATTTGGGCCTGATTTGTTCGTATCTTTTTCGCTCTGCCCTTCCATATTGGAGAAATCCGAACTTGAAGCCGGTTGGCAAAGGGTTCGGATTTCTTGTTTTTATCGACCAGGTGAGCAGTTGTGCTGGCCTCTGCCGGGATCGCCGAAGCCCATACAGCCCATGCAGATCCGGGATACTGTCAGATTTGAATTGCCGAGTTTGGTGTATTTTATAGGAACCTCAATTCTTTTCCCGCAGTTGACGACCTTATAGGTTTACCCCAGAAGCCTTCGCAGACAGGCCAGGGTGAGTTCATAGATGGAAAGATAATGGAAGTCCACCCCGGCCTGCTCCATGGCAAGCCTCTGCTTCTCCGTCACCGCGGCATAGGGGTAGATGCCGAACATGAAGGGGAAGAAGACCAGGCGGAAGCTCAGCCGCTGAGCCGCATCCATTTCCGGACAGAACTGTTGCAGAATCCGATCCATGTTCTCCAGAGATTTTCCGTAGGCGCCCTTGAAGGAGGCAAGCAGCTCAGGACGGCTGTTGGCCTCCATGTCATAGTTGTTCATGGCCAACAGCTTCAAAAGCTGCTCCCGCTTCTCCAGAGAGCGGGCCAGCAGCTCCGTCAGCTCCGCCCGGGTCAGGGTCTCATGCTCCGACAGGATCACTTCCAGCTCCTGGTTCCAGTAGTCGTATTCCCGCTCATAAAGGGCCAGGAAGATTTCCTCCTTGGTCTGGAAATAATTATATATGGTGGGGCGGGAGAAGGAGGTCTCCGCGCCGATCTCCTTGAGGGTGATTTCCTTGAAGCTCATGGTCTGATACAGCCGCTGGCAGGCGTTGATGATCTCCTCCCGCCGGGTGGCGATCAGCTCCGGGGTGCCCTTAATCATAGTTGTGCTCCTCTTTCTTCGATTACTGACATCGTGTCAGCGTTTAGATCATAGCACATTTCTGACACCGCGTCAATAGGGAAAGGAGCGAAAAAAATATTTGTTCAAAAGGGATTGACACGGTGTCAGCAATGCTGTATAATACTGCTGACACGATGTCAACAATTAGATTTTTCGGAGGATCACAACGATGAAGAATAGTCGGAACAATTTCTTTCTGATGAGTTTTGTATTGCTTCTTTTGCTGGCGCTTACCGCCTGCGGCAGCACCGAGTCGGCTGCCGTCACGGTGCCGGAGCAAACCACGGCAGCGTCTGCCAAGACGCAGGTACCTGCTTCCGATGCGACAGAGGTACAAACCGACGCCCAGCCGGAAGCCCCCGCCTCCACCCAGGCCGCACCCGAAACCGACGCGGCAGAGCCTGCCCCCGCCGGGAAGGATAAACTCGTGGTCTACTTCTCCGCCACCGGCACCACCAAGGCTGTGGCGAAAAAGATCGCAGCCATTACCGACGCCGATCTCTATGAGATCAGGGCCGCCCAAGAATATACTGACGCGGACCTGAACTGGCACGACAGCAGCAGCCGTTCTACAATTGAACAGAACGATAAAAACGCCCGTCCTGAGATTGGCAGCGAGGCCATCTCTCTGGACGGCTATACCACCATCTATATCGGTTACCCCATCTGGTGGGGCGAAGAGCCGCGCATTCTGGATACCTTCGCAGAGGCCTATGACTTCGACGGCATCACCATAATCCCCTTCTGCACCTCCTCCAGCAGCGGCATCGGCAGGAGCGGCAAAAACCTGGAGGAAAACGCCGGCAGCGGAACCTGGCTGGAGGGCAAGCGCTTCGGCGCCGGCGCCTCAGAGGAAGATTTACGGGATTGGATCAGTAATCTCAAATAACCCGATGCAGCGGCGCACACTGTGCGCCGCTGCAGAAACGATACTCGGAACAGGAGGATTCCGCGATGCGTGGAACGAAAAAAAGGAACATGAAATGGATCGTGGATTTGTGCATAACCATGGTGCTGCTGGGGCTGATGGCCTACCAGGTCACCGGGGAGGTTTTGCACGAATGGGGCGGCATCCTCATGACCCTGCTGCTGATTGTCCACCACATTCTGAACCGCAGGTGGTACGCAAGCCTGTTCAAGGGCAGATACAACGCCTACCGAGTGGTCACGGTGATCGTGAACACTCTGCTTCTGGGGTGCATCACGCTCACGGCCCTCTGCGGCATGTCCATGAGCGCCCACGCAGTGCCGATTTTTTATGGCCTGCTGCCGATTTCCTTCGCCCGGCAGACGCACCTTGCCCTGTCCTACTGGTCCTTCGTGCTGATGGGCTTCCATCTGGGTCTGCACATTCCGGCCATGACGGCGGGGCTGAAATGGAGCGGCAAAGTCAAGGCCATTTTCGCGCTGCTCTGTGCGGTCGCCGCGGGCATGGGCTTCTGGCTGTTTGTAAAAAACGGCCTGCCGGATTACATGTTCTTCCGCACGCCCTTTGCCTTCCTGGACTACGACAAGGCCGCGGCCCTGGTCTTTGCCGAGAACCTGTCGATCCTGATTGCCTTTGCCCTTCCGGGGGCCTGTTGCGCCAAGGTCTGCAAGGCGCTCGGCAAGAACGGTCGGAAGCGCCAGGCCCTATCGCCTTTGATGCTTGCCCTGCTTTCCGTTGGAATCGCATTCGCCCTGACGCTTTGCACCGGCAGCAGCACGGAGCCTGCACCATCCTGGGGCGAGCCCGAGGCGGAGCAGCCCGCCGCAGAAAGCAAAGCAGCCCCGGAATGCAGCCAGGCCGATCTTACCGAATTCAACGCTCCCGCAGTGACAGACCCGCAGGCAGCGCCTGCAGATATGGAGGATGGCTTTGTGCTGCTCTCCGGCGGCAGCTTCCGAATGGGCAGCCCGGAGGCCGAGAACTGGCGCATCGAGGACGAGTCCCTGCATCCTGTAACGGTGTCCGCCTTCTATATCGACCCCTATGAGACCACTCAAGCGGAGTATGCCCGGCTCATGGGCAGTAATCCCAGTTCTTTCCAGGGGGAGAATCTTCCGGCGGAGAGCCTCTCCTGGCTGGAGGCTATCGCGTTTGCCAACGCCAAAAGCCTGGAGGCCGGCCTTACTCCTGCCTATACCCGCAGTGACAGCGGCGTCACCTGGGATCGCTCCGCCAACGGTTACCGTCTGCCCACAGAGGCGGAATGGGAATACGCCTGCCGAGCCGGGACCTTGACCCCCTTCAACACCCAGCACTCCCTGGATGCGGACCAGGCCAACTTCTACGGCCACTATCCCTATGAGATCGAGGAAAACTATTTCAACGATGCGGTCCTGGAGGCCCGCCCGGGCCTATATCGGCAGACTACTGTGGAGGTTGGAAGCTTCTACGCCAACCCATGGGGCTTGTACGATATGCACGGCAATGTGAACGAATGGTGCTGGGACTACTACGGAGCTTACGATTTGGAACACACCGACAATCCCGCAGGCCCTTCCGCCGGCACCCGACACGTTTACCGGGGCGGCGGCTGGAATGACTTCGGCAAAAACATGCGCAGCGCCTACCGGGCCGCCGGGCAGTCCGATCTGAAATCGGCAAACCTGGGTGTCAGACTCGTGCGAAACGGGTCAGCGGGCCTGCAGCAGATGGTAAGCGCTGCGGAAATCCTTCCCGCGCAGCAGTCTGGCAGCAGGGTCTTGATCGCCTATTTCTCCTGGAGCGGCAACACCCGGGGCATCGCCCGGGAAATCCAGGCCCAGACGGGAGCGGAACTCTTTGAAATCTCCCCGGTAAAGCCCTATTCCTCCAGCTATAATACGGTTCTCATGGAGGCTCAGGAGGACCAGCACAATCAGGTCCGGCCGGAGCTGGTGAATCCCCCCGCCAGTCTTGCGGATTACGACGTGATTCTCCTGGGCTACCCCAACTGGTGGGCGTCCATCCCCATGCCCATCGCCTCCTTCCTGGAGCTCTACGATTTTTCCGGAAAGACCATCGTGCCATTCTGCTCCCACGGCGGGGGCCGCTTCGGGCAGAGCCTGACCGCCATCGCCAAGCTGGCCCCGGAGGCGGTTCTGGGAGAAGGTCTGTCCGTCCACTATTCATGCGGTTCCACCCTGTCGGATGACGTCACCGCCTGGCTGGATGCCAACAGGATTCCACGAAAGCGAGACTCAGATCAAGAATATTAGCCCCAACCGGAAGGAATCCACCAGTCTTTTGGTAGATTCCTTCTGACGTAAACGACGATTTTGCTGAAGCCTTCGAGACATTCCTTGCAAATGCCGAGGTGTAACAGCCTCGGCACAGGTCGGTTGTTTTGGGTACGGCAGGATTCGGGAATATGGATACCGGTTCAAGTGCAGATGAGCAATGATGCTGCACACTGATCCGTCAGGATAGAAAAGAATGGGTAGGTGATATGGTCTCTCTCACCGATAATATCACTTCCAAGCAGTTCTGAAAGATGGACTCTTTTTTGCTCTGCCCTTCCACCATCCAGACTTCTTCGGAGGTCTGGATTTTGTATGTTTTTGGTGGAAATCCCACAAATTCCCGCGTTTTCTCGGAAATATGCGAGTTTTATGCCGTTCTCATATCTCCCACCTTTCCACATCAGGTTTTTGATCGGTTTTCCCGAATGCTTTACCCTTGGAAGATAAATCCAGCGGGACTGTGCGAGACAAAACGAAAAGATTTTCTGGCACATGATGGAATCAGCGTTTTCCAAGCATTTTCCCCTGGTTTCCAAGCAAATTTTTTCCGCTTGTTGCTTTTTGGGCAAAAAATCTGTATAATACTTAAGTAGTAAAATGGATTGATCGATTTTGCGCAAGGATCTATTTCATTATGTTACTATAGATTGTTTTCGCAGGAGTTTCGTGTGATTTGACAAAGGAGCAAGGCAGAATGAAACTCAGCAAGGTGGGCGGCATCATTGCCGCAGCGAACAAGAAAGTAGCAAAGCCGCTTTTGCAGGTGGGAGAAATCTCTATCATTCGCCGGATCGTCATCACATATCAGCAGGCCGGCATTTTCCCCATTGTGGTTATCACCGGGGCGGAGGAAACAGAGGTCAAAAAGCTGCTGACCAAATACGGCGTGATTTTTTTGCGAATCGGTCAGGCGGAGCAGCCGGAGCTGATGGAATCTGTCCGCGTCGGACTGCGGTATCTTTCCGGCAAGTGCGAGCGGGTAGCCTTTACCCCGGTCAACGTGCCCATGTTCACCCCGATGACAGTTACCTCGCTGATGCAAACGGAGGGAGACCTGGTGGTGCCGTCCTGCGGCGGCAAAGGCGGACATCCAGTGCTGATTTCAGAGCGCGTAATTCCGCGTCTTCTGGATTACGACGGTCCCGACGGGCTGCGGGGGGCGATGAACGCCTGCGGCGCGAACCGCGTTTGGGTCAATGTGGCGGACCGGGGCGTTTTGACGAACGTTTACAACGAGGAGGAGCTGTCCGCCTGTCTCCGGGAGCACAATGACGCGATTCTGCACCCGGTGCTGCACATGCGGCTGGAGCGGGAGCTGCCGTTCTTCTCCGATCGGCTGAAGCTGCTGCTGTTCCTGCTGGCTGATACCCAGAACATGCACGTATCCTGCCTCCATTCCGGGATTGCCCGCAGCAAGGCCTGGGACATGATTAACAAGCTGGAGCAAACGCTGGGCTGTCAGATCGTGGAACGGGCACGGGGCGGCGCCAGCGGCGGAAGCACCCGCCTGACCCCCGCTGGCATGGATCTCTATCTGCGCTTTACGCGCTTCGAGGCCCGGGTCTACCAATTCGCCCAAGAGGAATTTCAGCGGGAGTTCTCCCGGTGATTCTTGCCTTTTTGTACAAAAAGCGAACAATGAAATTCTGCGAGTTCCCCTGAGGAGTACTTTGCTATTGCGCACGGCACACTTTATAATGTAAGTGTGCCGTTGTATTTTTATAATACTTTTTTGATGAAACAGGCAATGTTTTGGTTTAGCCGAAATAAAATTCTGCAAATCAATCAGATTGAAGGCGGGGTGTTGTCCATCGAAACCACAGGCGCATTGGTTCTGGCCGCGGGCATGTCCTCCAGGATGCGGGACTTTAAGCCGCTGCTGCCGCTGCGGGGCAGGACCCTGATCGAAAATACCGTGGACAGCGCCCTCTCCGGCGGCGCGGCCTTTGCTGTGGTCGTCACGGGCTTCCGGGCGGCCGAGGTGGAGCCCCTGCTGCAGCGTCAATACGGAGAAAGGGTGCTCTGTGTGAGAAACGAGGCATACCTGACTACAGATATGATGGAATCTATCCGCGTGGGCTGCCGGGCTCTGCCCGCCTGCGACGCCTTTTTCCTGCTGCCGGGGGATATGCCGGTGATCCGGGCGGAAACCTTTCGGGCTCTGCTGGAAAAACGGGACGGGGAAAAGCGCATCATCTTCCCCACGCTCTCCGGCTACCGCAAGCATCCGCCGCTGATCGACAGCCGCTTCATTCCGGATATCTTATCCTTCTCCGGGGAGGGAGGGCTGCGCGGCCTGTGGAGGCTCCATGAGGAAGCGGTCACGGAGCTTCCCGTGGACGACGCCGGGGTCTGGATCGACCTCGACACACGGGAGCAATATAACAACTGCAAAACAAAATACGAATCTGGTTAGGAGGTATTTGCTGATATGGATAAAATCAGTCAGTCTGTCGTCAAAAAGGACCATGCCCCGAAGATTGAGGGCAGAAGCGTCTACGTCGGTGACTACGTCACAGCCCGGGACGGCAGACCCATTCTGACAGGCAAGCTGCTGCATGCCAAGGTCGCCCGGGCCAGGGTGTTGTCCGTCCAGGTGCCGGAGCTCCCCGCGGGCTACTTCTACGTAGACGCGAAGGATGTGCCCGGCGACAACAACGTCAACATCGTGCTGGACGATACCCCGGTCTACTGCCGTGAAACCGTGGAGTATATCGGCGAGCCAATCGGCATGGTGGTCGGTCCCGACGAGAAGGAAGTCCAACGCATCCTTTCCGGGATCAAGGTCAACTATGAGGAGCTGGAGCCCATTCTGGATCTGCGTGCCGCGGAAGAAGCCTTCTTCGACTATGAGTTCGGTCACGGTGACGTGGAACAGGCCTTCCGGGAGGCGGACAAGGTCTACGAGGAGGAATTTGAGACCGGCTATCAGGATCAGACCTATCTGGAGACCCAGGGCATGATGGCGGAGCCTGAGGCGGACGGCAGAATGTTCGTCCACGGCTCGAGCCAGTGCGCCTACTACATTCACGGCGCGGTCATGCGTGTGCTGGGCTGCGGCCCCACCGGCGTCCATGTTTTGCAGGACGTGACCGGCGGCGGCTTCGGCGGCAAGGAGGCATTCCCGTCAATTCTCGGTGCCCAGGTGGCGGTGGCGGCCTGCAAGGCCAAAGCGCCCGTGCGCTGCGTGTTTGACCGGCGGGAAGACCTGGAATACACCTCCAAGCGCCATCCCTCTCTGTGCCGCTACAAAATGGCGGTCAAGGACGGCCGCGTCATCGCGGTGGATTGCGACGTCATCTTCAATGCCGGCGCGTATTCCACGCTTTCCGCCGTGGTCCTGCAGCGGGGCATTATCGCCGCGCCCGGCGTCTACAACATTCCCAACGTCCACGTACGCGGCAGAGCGGTCAAAACCAACACCACCCCCTGCGGCGCGTACCGCGGCTTTGGCGGCCCTCAGACCTTCTTTGCCATGGAGCGCATGATGGATCACGTGGCTCAGGACCTGGGCGTGGACGAGATCGCCTTCAAGGAAGCGCATCTGGTCAAACAGGGCGACATGACCTCCACCCAGGGCAGGTACCACTTCCCGGTGCCCCTGCAGGCGATGATCGACGAGGTGGACGCCAAGTGCCAGCTCAAGCGCAAACACGAGGAATACAAAAAGCGCCAGACCGGCCGCTTCCGCAGAGGCATCGGCATGTCCGCCTATTTCCACGGCGCGGGCTTTACCGGCTCCGGAGAGCGGGATCTCATTAAGGCCGTGGCGAAACTGCGCAAGTATGCCGACGGGACCGTGGAGATTCTGGCCTCCAACGGCGACATTGGCCAGGGCGTGCGTACCACCTTCCCCAAGATCGTGGCCAATGAGCTGAACCTGCCGCTGGACAAGGTCTATTACGACCATCCCGACACCGCCCGGGTGCCGGACTCCGGCCCGACGGTGGCCTCCCGCTCCCTGATGGTGGTGGGCGAGCTGCTGCGCCGGGCGGCGATCAAGCTGCGTACAGTCTGGGTGGAGGGCCAGGAGCAGGAGGTGGAGGAGCGCTTCCAAGAGCCGGACTTCATGATTCCCTTCTATCTGGACAAATTCCAGGGAGACGCCTACCCCACCTATGCCTGGGGCGTTGACGCCATCGAGGTGGAGGTGGACACCTTCACCGGCGTCACCAGGGTGCTCAACGCCGTGGGCAACTTTGATGTGGGCACGCCCATCGACTATAACATCGTCGTCGGCCAGATGGAGGGCGGCTTCCTCCAGGGCATCGGCTACGCCTCCATCGAGAAGATGGACTACGACGCCAAGGGCCGCATTCGCAACAATTCCTTCTCCGACTATCTGATCCCCACGACCAAGGACGTGCCGAACCTGACGGCCATGCTCCATGTGGAGAAGTACCCCTACGGGCCCTATGGCGCCAAGGGCGCGGGCGAGCTGCCTCTGGTGGGCGCGACTGCTGCCTACGTGGCGGCTGTCGAGCAGGCCCTGGGCGCGGGGAAGCATCCTCTGCGCCACGCCCCGTTCACCGCGGAGGACACCGTAAAAGAACTGACGAAGGAGGGCAACTAAGATGGATGCGATCAAGTTCATTCTCAACGGCGGGGAGGTTGCCTATGAGGGCGCCGCCACAGACCGACTGCTGGACGTTCTGCGGGACTGCTTTGGCTGCAAGAGCGTCAAGTGCGGCTGCAAGGAGGGCGAGTGCGGCGCCTGCTCCGTGCTGATCGACGGCAGGCTGATCAACTCCTGCTGCGTCGCCATGGGCGCGGTGGAGGGCGCGAGCGTCCTCACTTTGGAGGGCTACCGGGAGACCGAACGCTTCGCGGCCCTGAGCAAGGCCTTCAGCGAGCTCTCTGCAGTGCAGTGCGGCTTCTGCATTCCCGGCATGGTGCTGGCGGCGGAATCCGTTCTGGCGAAGAATCCCCACCCCAGCGAGGCGGAGATCCGTGAGGGTCTGTCCGGCAACCTGTGCCGCTGCACCGGCTATAACGCCATTGTGAACGCTGTGAACAACGCTGCAAAGGAGGCAAACGGACTATGGTAAACGGATTCGTACCCAAGACGCTGCAGGAGGCCCTGGAGCTCCGCGCGACCCGGGACCTGGTCCCCTATGCCGGCGGCACGGACCTTATGGTGGAAAACCGCGAAAACGTCAGCTACCTGTTCCTTGGCAAGCTGCCTGAGCTGCGGCAAATCACTGTGGACGGGGAATATGTCCGCATCGGCGCCGCCGTAACCTTCACCGAAGCATTGGCAAGCGACCTGGTGCCGCCCCTCATGAAGGAGGCGGTCTCCCGGATCGCCGCGCCTGCCATTCGCAACGCGGGCACCTTTGGCGGCAACCTGGGCAACGGCTCCGCCAAGGCCGACTCCGTGCTGATTGAGTTCGTTGCCGACGCCAAGCTGCGGCTGGTGTCCGTGCGGGGAGAACGCCTGGTGGACGTGGACAAATTCTATCTGGGCCGCAAGAAGCTGGACCTGGCTTCCGATGAGCTGATCGCGGAGGTCCTGCTGCCCAAGCGCGGCCTGGAGAACTATTACTACGAGAAGGTGGGCGGCAGAAACGCGCTGGCCATCTCCCGGGTATCCTTTGCCGGCGTCTTTGCTGAACAGGACGGCAAAATCACCAATATCGCCGCTGCCTTCGGCGCGGTGGCCGACACCGTCCTGCGCTGGAAGGAAGTCGAGCAAATGCTGATCGGCAAGACGCTTGCGGAGGCCAGGGCCCTTAAGGCCGACTATCTGAAGGCCTATGAAGCGCACATGACCCTCACCCGGGGCCGGGTCAGCGCGGAATACCGCAAGGCCGTCTGCATGAATCTGCTGGGCGAGTTCCTGGCGAAGTTCGGCATCTGATTTTCACAGCCGCGGGGCCCCCCACCCTGCGGCTGGTTTGTAAAAAGGAGAACGCTATGTACATTGTCAACGTGAACGGCAAGGACTATGAGTCCGCCCATGATAAAAAGCTGCTTCGCTTTCTGCGGGACGATCTGCGCCTGACCGCCGCCAAGGACGGCTGCTCCGAGGGCGCGTGCGGCACCTGCACCGTGTTGGTGGACGGACAGAAGGTCAAGGCCTGCGTCACCTCACTGAGCAAGCTGGCAGGCAAAAAGGTCCTCACCGTCGAGGGCATCGACCCGGAGGAAATCAAGGTCTACGAGCACTGCTTTGCCGAGGCCGGCGCGGTGCAGTGCGGCTTCTGTATTCCGGGCATGATTCTTTCTGCCAAGAGCCTGCTGGATGTGAATCTGAACCCCACCCGCGCCGACGTGAAGAAGGCGATCCGGGGCAACCTCTGCCGCTGCACCGGCTATAAGAAGATCGAGGACGCCATTTTGATGGCGGCGGATTTCTTCCGGGAAAAAACCGAAATCCCCCCGCAGCCCAAGAGCCTGCACATGAATGAGCACGCCCAGCGCATCGACGCGAAGGAGAAGGTCAACGGCACGGGCCTGTTTGCAGACGATCTCTACCCGGAGGGCATGATCTACGCCAAGGGGCTGTACTCCAGATATCCCCGGGCAAGGATCAACGCCATCGATGTGTCCAAGGCGCTGCAGCATCCGGACTGCGTGGAGATCCTCACCAAGGACGCCGTGCCCTGCAACAAAATCGGCCACATCAAGCAGGACTGGGACGTCATGATGGGGGTGGGTGACATCACGAAGTATGTGGGCAACGTGCTGGCCGTGGTTGCCGCCACGAAGCAGGAATCTCTGCAGGAGATTTGCGACCTGATCCAGGTGGATTATACCGAGCTGACGCCCCTTTCCAGCCCCTACGAGGCGCTGAAAGGCGATGCTCCGCTGATCCATCCCGACGGCAATGTCATGAGCCGGGCGAATCTGGTGCGGGGAAACGCCGACGAAGCCATCAAGAACTCGAAATACGTGGTGACCCGCAAGTACAAAACCTCCTGGCAGGAACACGGCTTTATGGAGCCGGAGTGCGCGGTTGCCATCCCGGAGGGAGAGGACGGGCTTCTGATCTACACCTCCAGCCAGTCCATCTACGATGTGCAGCGGGAGTGCGCCCAGATGCTGGGGCTTCCGCCGGAGAAGGTCCACGTCCGGGCCCCCCTGGTAGGCGGCGGCTTCGGCGGCAAGGAGGACATGAGCGTTCAGCCCTACGCCGCGCTGATGGCCTGGTATACCAAACGCCCGGTGAAGGTGAAATACAGCCGGCAGGAGTCCCTGGACTACCACGTCAAGCGCCACCCCATGGAGATGGAGTTCACCACCGCCTGCGACGAGAATGGCATCCTCACCGCCATGAAGGGCGTCATCATCGCCGACACCGGCGCCTATGCCAGTCTGGGCGGGCCGGTGCTGCACCGTGCCTGTACTCACGCGGCAGGTCCCTATAACTACCAGAACATCGATATCTTCGGCATGTCGGTCTATACGAACAACGTGGTCTCCGGCGCCTTCCGGGGCTTCGGCGTCACCCAGAGCTGCTTCGCCACCGAGATGAACATCAACCTGCTGGCGGAGATGGTTGGCATCGACCCCTGGGAGTTCCGCCGCCGCAACGCCATCAAGCCCGGTGACATTCTGCCCAACGGACAGACCGCCGACCCCAACACCAACATGGCCGCCTGCCTGGACGCGGTGAAGGAGGAGTACTACGCCCATCCCTACGCGGGCATCGCCTGCGGCTTCAAGAACTCCGGCACCGGCATGGGCAAAAAGGACATCGGCAGGGTGCTGCTCTCGGTGGAAGACGGCAGGATCCACATCCGTACCTCCGCCGCCTGTATGGGCCAGGGCATCGGTCAGATGGTCCTGACCGAAATCTGTCATGTGACGGAGCTGGACCCGGCGCTGTTCGTCTTCGAGCCCTCCGACACCGTTCGTACCCCGGACGCAGGCACCTCCACAGCCTCCCGCCAGACAGTCATGACCGGCGAGGCGGCCCGGCGCGTCGGCGAGAAGCTGAAAATGGCGCTGGATGGGGGCAAAACGATTGCCGATCTTGAGGGGCAGGAGTTCTTCGGCGAGTTTTCCGCCAAGACCGACCCCCTGGGCGCCATCAAGGAAAACCCGGTCAGTCACATTTCCTACTCCTACGGCACCCAGGTCATCATCCTGAACGACGAGGGCAGGATCACCAAGGCCATCTCCGCCTTCGACGTGGGTACCCCGGTGAACGTCCAGTCCGTGGAGGGCCAGATCGAGGGCGGCATGGTCATGGGCATCGGCTACGGCGTCACCGAGAAATTCGAATGCGTGGACGGCTACCCCAAGAGCAAAATCGGCACCATCGGATTTATGCGGGCCGACGCCGCCCCGGAGCTGGAGGTCATCCTCTGCCAGCCGGAGGAAAAGGACAAGCTGCCGGTCTCTCTCGGCGCCAAGGGCTGCGGCGAGCTGTGCATGATCCCAACTGCCCCCGCCTGCGCCCACGCCTACTACCGCTGGGACGGCCGTTTCCGCCAGCAGCTCCCGCTGGAGGACACCCCCTATCGGAAAGCAAAGAAATAAAAAAAAGAACCGTCGGGCGCTTTGAACAGCACCCCATTTGTTAGACAAGTATGATCAAGTATGATATACTACTAACAAGTGGGGTGATGTTTTATGCCAAAAGGGAAACCAAACAAGAGATACACGGGAGAGTTCAAGCAAAAAGTCGTAGAGACGATGATGCAAGAGAAACTTAGTTATAAAGAAGCTGCACGGCAATTTGAAGTTGGAGACGACAAGCGAGTAGCAACATGGGAACGCATCTACCTTGAGGAAGGGGCAGAAGGACTGTACATAGAGCGACGAGGCCGCGGCAGCAAAGGACGACCGCCGAAGCGGCTCAAGCCAGAGGTGGAGGAAGACCTGTTGGCAGAGGTACAGCGGCTGAGAGCGGAGAATGCCTACCTAAAAAAATTGAATGCCTTGGTTGCCGAGAGGGTACGGCAAGAGAAAAAGCGAAAGTAATATGGGAACTGAGGCATGATCACAAGCTGTCGCTGTTGCTGGATGTTGCCGGCCTCCCTCGCAGCATGTACTATTACTATACCAAGAAGCAGAAAGAACCGGACAAGTACGCCAATTTGAAAGAGAAAATTCAATCGATTGTGGCTGAGAACAAGGGAAGATACGGTTACAGGAGAGTCACGCAGGAGCTGAAAAACCGAGGCTTTTACTACAATCACAAACTTGTGATGAAACTGATGAAGCAAATGGGCGTCAGCAGTAAAGTGCGGATGAAGAAGTATCATTCTTACAAGGGTGAGGTTGGAGAGATCGCTCCTAATCTGTTGGAAAGAGACTTCAATGCAAAGAAGCCAAATCAGAAATGGGTAACCGATGTTACGGAGTTTAACGATCCGGGAAGCCGCTGAGTACAGCAACATCGGGATCAATCGGATTGACAACATGCTGCGCACCCCCGGATGTACGTTCGTCCTTTTTGTGGGAACCAAAAAGCTGATCAAGCGAAAGGAATTTGAGGCCTTTATCAGCAAGAAACCGGTAATTTAAAAACGCAGTCTTGAAAAAACGCCCCTGCTGTGCTACACTATCAGCGTTACAGCAGGGTCGTTTTCTCGTTCCGAGAAAGGGGCTCAAAATGGGCAAAAACCTGAAAGGTAAGGAATGCGGAAAGGGCATTTATCAACGAAAAGACGGTACATTCCACGCCAGATATCATGATCGGTCTGGCAAGTCATGTGGAAATACTTCAAGACGCTTCCGGAAGCGCGAAATTGGCTTGAAGAAGCCAAGTACAAAGACAAGCACGGCAACACCTTAGAAAGCGGAACGCAGCCCAAGGTGCTGCAAAAGCTTCTTGGCCACGCAAGCATTCAAACAACGATGGACAGGTGTGTTTATGTTACTGACGAATCTCTGGACAAGGCGATTCAGCAGTTCGAGATTTGTCAGATTTCGGTTTCCGTCCCCAAAGCGCAAAAGTGCGTAAAAAGTGCGTAAACGCAAACCAGGGGGTAGCCCGGAAACCCTTGAAAATACTGGATTTTTAAGGAGATGTAAGGAAAAATGAAATTAGGAATCGTGGGTCTGCCCGGCGTGGGCAAGACGACGCTGTATAACGCGCTGACCGGCTCCAAGGCGGAGACCGGCGGGTACGGAGCCTCCAACAAGGCGAACATCGGCCAGGCCAAGGTGCCGGACGAGCGGCTGGACTGGCTGGCAGAATACTACAAGCCCAAGAAGTACTCCCCCGCCAGCATCGACTTTGTGGACGTAGCCGGCGTCAGCAAGGGCCAGGGCCGGGGCAACTCCGTGCTGCAAAACATCCGGCAGACAGACGCGCTGGTTCACGTGGTCCGCTGCTTCAACAACGACAATCTCTTCCCCGAGCCCGCCGACGCCCGCTCTGACGCCGAGACCCTGGAGCTGGAGCTGATTCTGGCGGACATCGAGGTGGTGGAGCGCCGTCTGGACAAGGCCAAAAAGAACCTCAAGGGCGGCGACAAAAAGTACAAGCACGAGGCCGACACCTGCGAGGCCCTGCTGGCCCATCTCTCCGAGGGCCAGCCCGCCCGGACCTTCGCCTTTACGGACGAGGACGCGGAAATGCTCCAGGACGGCGGACTGCTCTCCACCAAGCCCGTGATTTACGCCGCCAACCTGGACGAGGACGGCATGGCCGACTACCGGAACAACGCCCAGTTCCAGGCCCTCTCCGCTCTGGCCGCCGAGCAGGGAGCCGCTGTGCTGCCCGTGGCCGCCAAGTTCGAGGAGGACATCATGGACATGGAGCCTGAGGACGCCCAGATGTTCATGGAGGAGCTGGGGCTCACAGAGCGGGGCCTGGACCGGCTCATCAAGACCTCCTACGAGCTGCTGGGCTATATCTCCTTCCTCACCGCCGGCCCCGACGACGTCCACGCCTGGACCATCACCCGGGGCACGAAGGCCCCCCGGGCCGCCGGCAAGATTCACTCCGACATCGAGCGAGGCTTCATCCGGGCCGAGGTGGTAGCCTTTGAGGATCTGAAGGCCTGCGGCACCATGGCCAACGCCAAGGCCAAGGGCCTGTTCCGGCTGGAGGGCAAGGAGTACGTTATGCAGGACGGAGACATTGTGAATTTCCTGTTTAACGTGTAATGTTTTTGAAAAAGCGCTGTGCCGCGGCACAGCGCTTTTCGTTATTCGAGCAGCTCCCGCAAATGGGCCAAGGCTTTCTTCTCGATCCGGCTCACCTGCACCTGGGAGACGCCGATGATTCTGGCGGTGCGCTCCTGGGTGAGGCCGTGAAAGTACCGCAGAGCGATGACCTTCGCGTCCCGCTCCGGGAGGCGGTCCAGGGCCTGGTGCAGGGCCAGACGCTCCACCAGCCGCTCCTCCATGGGGCTGTCGGAGAGAACGGCTTCCAGGGTCAGGCCCCCCTCCCCCGCCGGCTGCTGGATGGATGCCACGGGGTCGGCGGCAGTCTCCGCCTCGGCAATCTCCTCCGCCGTCAGATCCAGGGCCTCTGCCAGCTCCGACAGGACGGGCTCCCGGCCCAGGGTCTTGCCCAGCCGATCCCGGGCCTGGTGAATTGCGACGGCCCGCTCCTTCAGGGTGCGGCTCACCTTGACTGTACCGTCGTCCCGGAGAAAACGGCGAATCTCCCCGGCGATTTTCGGCACGGCATAGGTGGAAAACCGGGTGCCGAAGCCCAGATCGAAGCCCGCCACCGCCTTCAAAAAGCCCAGGCTCCCCAGTTGAAACAGATCCTCCGCCTCCACGCCCCGGCCCCAGTACCGCCGGGCCACCGCCCGGATCAGGCCGGTGTTTTCCGTCAAAAGCTGTTCCAGAGCGGCCTTGTCCCCGGCCTGGGCCCGGGCGATTAAGGCCATCGTTTGCGGGGCCCCGTCATCGACCCGCGCCTCTGCAGCGGCGCATCCTTCACCCTTCCCCTTGAGGAGAAGGCTTGGGGAAACGGGGGATACGGATTCTTCGCTTTGCTCAGAATGACAGGCAGGGGAAGTCTCTGCGGGCTGCGGGCGGCCGGTGGCCGCCCCTGCGGGGAACGCGGACGGCAGGGTGCCGTCCCTGCGCGCCCCTGCGGGCTCCGTAGCGGCGCACACCGGTGCGACACCCTGATCCTTGATCCTTGATCCCTGATCCCTGGTGAACTCTGCAGGCTGCGGACAAGCAATGTTTGTCCCTACAGACTCTGAACTCGCCTCATTTTGCATTTTGCATTTTGCATCCTGCACTCTGCATTTACTCCCCGTTCACGCGGCCGGTGAGCTTCTTCCGCATCCGGACGGTGGTGCCTTTGCCGGGGACGGAGCGGAGGGCAAAGCTGTTCATGAAGCTCTCCATGATGGTGAAGCCCATGCCGGAGCGCTCCGCGCCGCCGGTGGTGAACATGGGCTCCCGGGCCTTGGCCACGTCCGGGATGCCGCAGCCCCGGTCCTTGACGGTGATCTCCAGGACGTTTCCCGGCAGGCGGCGAAGCCGGAGGCTCACGGGGCCGATTCGGTCCGGGTAGGCGTGGACAATGGCGTTGGTGACCGCCTCGGAGACGGCGGTTTTTACGTCCCCCAGCTCGTCCAGAGTGGGGTCCATCTGGGCGGCAAAGGCCGCGGCAATCTGCCGGGCCAGGGCCTCGTTGGCGGACAGGGACGGGAACTGGATCAGGGCTTCGTTTTCCTGCTTCATGCGGGGCTCCTTTCCGCGCCAAGGCGCACCAGCTTTTCAATTCCGGCGGCCCGGAGGACCTTCATGGGCTGGGGCGGGATATTGGCCAGCCAGACCTCTCCCCCCAGCTCCTCCATGGCCCGGAGGGTGTGGATCACGATGGCGATGCCGCTGGAATCCATGAAGCTCACGGCGCCGAAGTCCAGCACGCAGCAGCGCGGCAGATAGACGTCGATCTTGGACGTAACAGCCTCCATGGTCTGCCGGGCGGAGTGGTGGTCGATCTCCCCCGACAGCAGAATGGTCAGCCGCTTGTCCTGCAAGAGACTTGTGTAGGTCATTTGGGATCACTCCTTTGTAAACAATAAACGCACATGGGACGAACCCATGTGCGCTTATTATAATGTATTCGATTCGCGCTTGCAGTCGAAATCAGGCTATCGGAAGCAGGCAAAAATATCCTCGGCGTCTTTGTCCACATAAAAGATAACATAGGGGGATTCGTAGGAATCCTCATCGAATTTACCTTTCTTCTTGAACCACAATTGCATTCTATCGGCTGAATCAACATCCCATACATTCCCGGTCAAATTGCTTCCCATCGCAACAAACGTATGGCCGGCGGCGGCATCCGCCAGAATCGCGCCGCGCAGGGCAGCGGGGTTCTTGCAGGTCAGGGACACACGCTTTTTGTACACCATTCGGCCTTCATTGATAGATTCCAGATACCAGCCGTCTTCTTCCCGCAGGCTCTCCGCCTCCTCCGAATCTATGTCCGGCACGTCCTTCACCTCATAGTATACCAAGCTGACCTCCTCGTACTCCGTGGGCAGAGCGTTGGCGTACCAGGCCTGGAGCACATCCGGGCGGCGGTACAGGGCCGTCAGCTTCCGGACCTCCTCATCGGGAACTTGCTGCCCGGAATAAGCACGGGTCAGGGTGCCGCCGCCGGCCAGATGGTAGCGGATATAGATGGTGTCTTTGCCGTAGTAGTAGGCCTCGAAGTCGTCCTCTTCGAACCTGACCAGATTCTCATCGCCGTTGCCCACACCGTTGTTCTCCAGAATGTTCTGATGAACGCCCCGGATCAGATCAATGTCGGCCGGGGCTGTGAGGGTGATCCGGTCAGATTCCGACGGAATATAGAAAACCTCTGTAACGTAATCGTGAGTCCAAATGTCCACAGACTCCACCTTTGCCGTCTCCGGAACCCGGCGCTGCGTACCAAGCAGATCGAGTTTCAGGCCGATGATGGGAAGCACCAGAACCGCCGCAAAGACAACGAATCCCAGCCAGGTCTTTTTATGCTTGAAAACCTTTATCACACGCTCCACCATCAGGGCGGCGCCAAACCAGCCCAGGAAGCAGCCAAACAGCACATAGAGCAGGGTAAATCTTTTATCGGAGAGCTCTGTCAATGCCCACCCCAAGCACAGCGCAACGGAAACCGTAAAAATCACCCGGAAGGCCGCCTGGGCCCAGCCGTAAGCCATCGCGTCTCCGGCCCGCTCCACATGGCGGTGCCGATAAAGAAGCCAGGACAGGGGCAGAAGAAGCAGGCCAATGGCCGCATAGATCCAGACCGAAACGGAAAATGCTTCGGCTCTGCTCGCAAGCATACCCAAAAGCGGAGACAAAGCTTTGACGCTGGAATTCACATGACAATAGAATCCCAGGAAGAAATTTCCCACCAGGGAAAGCGTCAGGAGCGGCAGAACAAAAAAGAGGAAATTCAGCGCAAAATAGCTCAGCACAGCAATGACCGTTCTGCCCGTCAAAAACATGACAAACACCGCAATTCCGTAGAAGCAGAGGTACTGCAAAGCCCATTCCAGCATCAAAGAGAGGATCAAGCCGGTATAGGCAAAGCTCTCCTCGGCTCCCGTAATCCCCACATAGCTGAGAAATGTCACAAAGACCGGCACCAGGTAAAACAGGAGACCGGAAATCAAATTGGTAACGAAGAGGCAGCTTCGGGTCATCGGGAAGGCGTGCATCGCATAGCCTGCGCCGGTATTGTGCAGATACCGGAAAAGCAGCGTGGCAAAGACGATCGCACAGACAAAGGCAGCGATGGCTCCAAAGCTCCTCATTCCACCCAGCGTAATGGGCGGTGTCTCAGTGAACTCAAAGACCAGAAACTGCGACACAGACAAAAACAGCACCACCAGCAGGAGCGCCCAGGCCGGGGCAAAGCGGCCTATGTTCTTTTTCAGCAGGGTCGGATTAAAGAATGACATTTTTGACTTCATAGTCCACACCTCCCAGCTCGTAGACGAAGACCTCCTCCAGCGTCAGCGGGACCAGGTCGAAGAAAATCGGGTTGATGGCGCTCAGGGCCGCGCTGACGCTCTCCTGGCTGCCCCGGATGATGGCGGTCTCCACCTTGCCCACGTGGGAGCGGTGGAGGACCTTGAGGCTCTCCGGCAGATCGCTGCCCTCGCGGAAGACGATCTGCGCCTTGACCACGTTGTCCTGCAGCTCGTCCAGGGTCCGCTCCAGAAGCATCTTGCCTTTGTGGAGGATACCCACGTGGTCGCAGACGTCCTCCAGCTCCCGCAGATTGTGGGAGCTGACCAGCACGGTGGTCCCCCGCTGGGCCACGTCCTGAAGCATCAGACCCCAGACCTGACGGCGCATCACCGGGTCCAGGCCGTCCACCGGCTCATCCAGCACCAGGACCTTTGGGCGGCAGGCAATGGCCAGCAGGAAGGCCGCCTGCTTCTGCATGCCCTTGGAGAAGCGCCGAAGCTGGGTTTTGGGGTCCAGGTTGAAGCTCTTGCGGAGTTCTTCGCAGAGATTCCAATCAAAGTTCTCGTAAATGCCCTTGTAGAATTTCGCCATATCCGTCAGATTGGCGGAGGGAAAATAGAAAATATCGTCGGGGATGTAGGCAATGCCGGATTTCACGGCAGGGTTCTCATAGACCGGCTGGCCGCCCACGGTGACGCTGCCGCTGTCCGGCCGGAAGATGCCGGTGATGTGGCGGATGACCGTGGATTTGCCCGCGCCGTTGGGTCCCACCAGGCCGTAGACCGCGCCGTCGGGAACCGTCAGACTCAGATCGTCCAGGGCCACGAAGCCGTCAAAGGTCTTCCGCAGATTTCGTACTTCAATCATTTCCTCTTTCCTCCTAAAAACGCTCGCAATTCTTCCGGGTCTTCCCCCAATTGCAGCAGCTCCGTCCAGATGGCCAGCAGCTTTTCCCGCAGCTCGGCCCGGCGGCTTTCATCCACCCCGGAGAGCTTCCCGGCAAAGGAGCCCTTGCCGGGAACCGAGTAGATGAAGCCGTTTTGCTCCAGCTCCCGATAGGCCCGCTGGATGGTGTTGGGGTTGATGGCAAGCTGGCTGGCCAGCTCCCGCACCGAGGGCAGCTTCTCCCCCTCGGCGATGGCCCCGGAAAGAATCAGCCGCCGGAGCTTTTCTTCCAGCTGCTCATAGATGGGCCGGGGGTCCCGATAGTTCAGGCTGATCAAGCAATCACGCTCCTTTCTGTACGAACTGTGCTATCTGTATTAACTGTTGTGATACAGTTATAACACACAGCGCACAGTTTGTCAAGAGGTTTTTTCATCAGAGTCCCCAGGGGGGCGCGGACGGCAGAGTGCCGTCCCTACCGACCCTGAACTCTGAACCCTGAACTCTGATCGTATCTGTTCAGGCGCACCGTAGTGCGGCCCGACCCCAGGCCGCCGCGCTGCCTCATTCTGCCGCGTTTTCGGCGGCCAGAGGTCTGGCCGCCCTACGCAGAAAAGGGGCGGCTGAACAGATACCCCTGAACAAAAAATACCCCTTTACAAACCAGCTTTCATCCCTTATAATGTATGGGAAATTTAACACGGAGAATGATTGCAATGATTGAATTTGAAGAATACAAGGTGAAGCTGAACGACCTGGAGCCCAAGCTGGGCGAGCTGCGCGCTTCCCTGAACATTGACGGGGCCACCGAGGAGCTGGAACGGCTCCACGCCATGGCCGAGGCCCCCGGCTTCTGGGATGACCCCGAGAAGTCCCAGAAGATCATGGTGAAGACCAAGCAGCTGGAGGGCAAGTGCGCCCGCTTCAAAAAAATGCAGACCCAGTGGGAGGACCTCTACACCATCTGTGAAATGGCCCTGGAGGAAAACGACGAGTCCATGCTGCCGGAGCTGACCCAGGGCTTCGACGAGCTGGAGGCCGAGATGGAGGACGCTCGGCTGGAAACCCTGCTGACCGGAGCCTACGACAGCAACAACGCCCTGATGAGCTTCCACGCGGGCGCCGGCGGCACCGAGGCCCAGGACTGGTGCCAGATGCTCTACCGGATGTACACCCGCTGGGCGGAGCGCCACGGCTTCACCTATAAGATTCTGGACTATATCGAAGGCGACGAGGCCGGGCTGAAATCCGCCGATATTCTGGTGGAGGGACCCAACGCCTACGGCTTCCTGAAATCGGAGCACGGGGTACACCGGCTGGTGCGCATCTCCCCCTTCGACGCCAACGCCCGGCGGCACACCTCCTTCTCCGCCGTGGAGGTGATTCCCGAGATCACCGACGACGTGGACGTGGAGATCCGGCCCGAGGACATTGAAATGCAGGTCTACCGCTCCTCCGGCGCCGGCGGTCAGCACATCAACAAGACCTCCTCCGCCGTCCGACTGATCCACAAGCCCACGGGCATCGTGGTAGCCTGTCAGCAGGAGCGGAGCCAGTTCCAGAACCGGGAGACCTGTATGCGGATGCTGAAATCCAAGCTGGTGGAGATCAAAGAACGGGAGCACTACGACAAAATCTCCGACATCAAGGGTGTGCAGCAGAAGATCGAATGGGGCTCCCAGATCCGGAACTACGTCTTCATGCCCTACACCCTGGCCAAGGACGCCAGAACAGGCTTTGAGAACACCAACATCAACGCCGTCATGGACGGCAATATCGACGGCTTTATCAACGCCTATCTGACCGCCGCCGCTACCGGCAACTGGGCGGGAAAGGGACAATAAGAAAAAAAGGGAAAACGCGGAACAAAAAACTGCGGTTTTTTTCAAATAATCATTTGAAAAATCAAAAAATGTCTTGCATTTTCCTCTGCGGCATGATAATATAATCAACGCTTTGTATGAAAAGTACGGCATTGGAGGTTTGAATATGAATACCCTGAAGAACATCGTTCTGGTGCTGGATCTGATCTGCGCCGTTCTGCTCACGCTGACCATTCTTTTCCAGTCCGGCAAGTCCGGCGGTCTGTCCGGCGCCATCGCCGGCTCCTCCGATTCCTTCATGGCGAAGGGCGGCAGCTCGACATTGGATGCCAAGCTGGCAAAGGTCACCAAGTGGATCGGCGTGTGCTTCGTGGTGCTGAGTCTGATGACCGTCATCCTGGTCAGCTCTGTTAAGGCCCCCGCCAAGAGCACCACCACCGATAACACCCCTGCCATCACCACCCAGGCTCCCGAGGACAAGTAAGGGAACCGTAAAACGACCCGCTTTCCAAACCGGAAAGCGGGTCGTTTTTCTGCCTTTCGTCATTGCGTCTCCGGGCACACGAACAGTTCCCTGCGGAAGTCGGAGCCTCGGTACAAAGCGTTGTACTCCAACTCGTAGTAGGTCCGGACTGCCTGCTCGTAGGGGCTGCCCTGGATGGACCCAATTTCTCCGGCGGCGTCCCGGTAATAGCCGTTGGGCGTGCGGAGCGGAACCAAGTCGTGGAGCTTCAGAATCTCATCCTGATAGGCGGAGGTGGGCAGGCTTGCTGCCCGGTACACCATAGCCATCAGATCCACAGCGCTGGCGAAGTCGGTCTGCTCCGGCAAGTTCAAGTCGAAGTTGGACCAGATCACATAGGGAACCATCCGCTGACGAATCTGCTTCTCCGTGTCGGAATAGTCGGAACGGGCAGTCAGACTCCCGATAAAGGAGGGCGCGTGGTCTCCCAGCATGCAGACCACCGTGGGGCGGTCGGAAGCGGCCAACTGCTCCGTCAGCCCCCGGAACGCTGTGCCGGACATCTGAATGCTGGTCAGAAATTCATTGAGGTCGTCGGTTAGATCGCCGTAATCCTCCCCCACATGAACGGTGTCGAAGCTCTCGTCGTTGGTCTCCCAGCCGCCGTGGTTCTGGAAGGTCAGCAGGTAGAGGAAACGGGGGCCTTCTCCCAGGCTCTCCCCCACCCGCAGCATATCCCGGTAGTTGTCCTCGTCCAGGTTCCGACGCTTGCCGTAGTTCCGGCAGAGGAAGTTTTCATTGCCCATCACCACGGTATCAAAGCCCATGGCAGGATAGGCCCGGTTGCGGGAGTAGTTGGAGGCGGGCTCACAGTGCAGAGCCGCGGAGCGATAGCCCAGGGCCTTGAGATAGCGGGGGGCGCAGGTCTCATCGCTGTTCAGACTCACATAATTGAAGGGGGCATATCGGGTCAGCAGCGCCATGGAATTTCCCGTCAGCACCTCGAACTCCGTGTTGTTGGTGCCACCCCCGACGCTGGGAATCACTGCCCGGCCGTAGACCGCGCCTTCGATCCCGTAATAATCCGCCATATAGTCCACGTCGGTGGTCAGGTCCATATAGTCCGCCGGATCGAAGAAAGTCTCGTTGATAATCAGAATAATGTCCGGGCAGCTCGCCGGGGCCTGGGCGGAGGCAGGCTGAATCCCATCCAGATGGTCCGGGCTGTAGTCCTGGGGCAGGCGCAGATAGTGGATAGATCGGTCCACGTCCTCCACGATGACAGCGGGGTAGCCGTAGCCCTCCACGCCCTCCCGCCAGGTCCAAGCGATGGTCTCCCGAGGCTTGGGCTTCTGCCAGACAAAGAGGCAGAGCCAGAGCAGGAGCGTCACGCCCCCGAAAGCGGCCAGAGAGAACAGAATCTCCCGCCAGTTCCAGAATCTGATTCCCCGCTTCCGGCACAGGGCCAGCAGTCCGGCAGCAGCCAGCTCTGCCAGTCCCAGCAGCACCATCCAGGTCAGCCGACGCTCCCAGGCAAGGGTGTAGCCGCCGATGACGTTCATGGCGGTCCCAAAATTGGCAAATTCGCTGAACAGCAGCGGGCTGCCGTGGAACTTCACCACATAGAAGTTGGCAATGCTCCAGGCCGTAACCAACACAGCGGTGACGGCCGTGGAAACGTGCCATTTCTGAAACAGCAGCTTTGCCCCCAGGTTCAGCCAAAGCAGGATGGCCGTGTTCAGCAGAAGCAGCGCCGGGCCAAGGCGGAAGAAGGCCCCGAAACCACTGGCCAGGCTGTAATGGAGCTGGAAGGCCTGCAAAAAGCTGACCGCCAGCACCGTCAGGACCTGGAGCGTCCGACGAAGCCAGGTTTTTTCGCCCACGGTATGAAAGAGTGAGAGTATTTTTTTCATTGTATGCTTTCCTTTACAAAAAGGATTATGGATGGATCGCCGCTCATGGCTTAGGGCTCAGGATTTTTGAATCGTCGATCCCCGATCCTTCAGTCCGTGAGCGCATCCCGCACCAGGGCCATGGCCTCCCGGAGCATATAGGTGGGGCGGCTGTACCAGTTGGACCGGGCTGCAAGGCCCCAGGCCGGCAGATCCATTTCCCCGGCTACCTGCAAGGCACGGTAAATGTGGAAGTCATTGCTGATGATCGCCGCCGGGCCCCGCAGGCCCTCCCGCTCCATCAGTGCCTTGGAATATTGCAGGTTCTCCCGGGTGTTCCGGGCTTCCTCCTCCAGGTAAAGACGGGCCGGGTCGATGCCCCTGGCAGTCAAAGCCTCGTACATACAGGAGGCCTCCGTGATGTCCTCCCCCGGGCCCATGCCGCCGGTCAGTATGGCGACAGCGTCAGGATTGGCTTCCAGATAGTCCACCGCCGCCTCAATCCGAAAGCTCAGCAGCAGAGAGGGGTTCCGGCCCTTTACCTGGCAGCCCAGGACGATCACCGTGGGGCAGGGCTCCTGGGGAGAGGCCCAAAGCTTGGTCGCCACCAGGCAGAAGAGCACAGCCAGGGTGAGAATCACCGCGGCGGAGCCCACGCCCACCACCAGCAGCAGGACCTTGCCCAGGGGCTTGGCCCAAATCCTGCCCAGAAGCCGGAGAAAGCCCGGCCACCAGCAGAAGGCTGCGGCCAGCAGCAGAAACCCGCTCATGGCGGCCACGTTGGCAATGTTCAGGATCCCGCCCGCCAGCGGGGTGCAAAATGCCAGAAAGCCCAGCAGACACAGCAGAATCAGAATCAGCCGCCAGCGGGGCAGGCGAAGCTTTTCCCCGGGCCGGGAAACGGCCCGGGGCGTTTTTTCATCAGTGGCGGGAACGCGGTTTTTGCTCATGCTCTGTTCTCCCGGCTCCGCAGGTAGTTCCCCAGCTGGATCGTCTTTACATAGTCCTCCACCACGGGGACCATGACGGCGGGCATTTCCGGATGGAAGCTCTGCCCCCGGAGGTTCGTCAGTGTCACCTGTTTTCCGGTCCGCTCCAAAGCGTAGATCTCCTCCAAGGGGAAGACCTGCAGAGACTGCTTGCTGTCCTTCCAGTAGATGGCCTTGGGTCCGACGGCCACGCCCTCCCGGATGGACCCCAGCAGGCCGGAGCTGGTAAACCAGACCAGCAGGGTGGTCTCCGGCAGGCCGAAGCCTGCCAGCAGGCGGGCACTGCGCTGCTCCCATTCCTCGCCGGGCCGGAAGAGGGTGCCCTCCCGAATCCGCTCGCCCTCATAGCGGCGGCGGAAGAGCTCCAGGGCCATGGCGGCATCCGGCAGACGGGCCTCCACGGGCTCGGTATAGTCCGAGGTCTCGAAGCGGCGGGTGCGGATGGGGTTGGACGAGCGGGCGCCCACCATTCCCGGCTCGTTCCAGCGGCGTACGCAGTCGTTGAGGAAGTCCAGGGTGCGTTCCGAACCGCTCCGACTGATTCTGGCGCTGGTGAGCAGATAGGTGTTGTTCTTTCGGACCACCTGCAGCAGCAGGCTCATGTGTTGCCGCATGGTTTGGAAGCGTTCAATGTCGCCGATGGGCAGGAAGGCCAGCTCCTTGCCCACCTTATAGTAGAAGCGTTCGCCAGTGAGGGCATAGTCGCTGCCGTTGTCAAAAAGAAATACGGGAATGTCCCGGGGCTGCTCCATGCCGCTGCCGCCCCAATAGGCGTTCAGCCGCTGCCAGTAGGCGTCGGTCCGGCCTGCGAAGACGAAATCCGCCATGCGGAGCTTGTGCTGGCCGATGAGCTGCCGGACCAGCTGCGCCCGGGCGTCGGTGCTCTCCACCACCAGGGCTTCTTCCCGCTCCCGCAGCCGACCCAGGTATTCCGCCCGGGCCCGGTCAGTAAAGTCACCTCGGCCCACCTGAGTGCGAAGCTTGTCCAGACCGTCGAAGTCCAGCAGGTCAAAATCGTTGTTCAGAGCCATCAGACGAAGCATGTCCATCCGGTACAGCCGCTCGTCGATCTGGGCCAGGGGGGCCGCGGTAAAACGGGAGGCCAGCTCCTTGCCGCCGATCCGCTCCCGGAGGGCCAGCACCTCCCGGCGCTCCATGTCGTTCAGTTCCTCCAGCTCCTGCTCAAGCTCCCGGAAAATCACGTTCTCCCGGCAGAGGTTCACCTTCTGGCGGTAGGCCGTCACAAACTTGGGGTTCCAGTTGCTGGCCTCCAGGGTGACGGCCACGGTCCGAAGCTCCTTCTCAGACATGGTCTCGACCCCGGCGGTAATCCGTTCCAGGTTCTCCAGGTCCAGCTGCTCCTGCCGCTCCTCGATCCGCCGATAGAAGTCCGTTTTCAGAACGTCGGCGCAGTCGGTGCGGTCCACGTTCTGGCGAATCTTCGCCAGGGTCTGGGCGTCCGCCTCCTCTACGCCGGTGCAGAGCTCAGCCAGGGTCTCGTTCATGAGCCCGTCGATCCGGCGGTTGACCCGCTGGGCGTAGGGCGTCCGGGCCTGGACGGTATAGGCCCCGGTGTTGATCCGCTCCGCCAAGGCCCGCAGGGCAGGGAGCTCCAGCTTGTCTACGTCTTGGGTAAGCGCGTCCAGCTCCTCCTTCTCCCTGGCCTGATAGGCGGCGTGGAGGGCGTCCAAAGCCTTTTCCCGGTAGGGTGCGGGGTCGCTGCCGTTTTGAATGTTCCGGGCCATTTCCACCAGGACGGCGCAGTCGGCCTTCTCAATGAGCGCCTCCAGCGGGGCCAGGTCCACCACGGGATCCTGCTTTTCCGCCTCGCCCTCGTCCAGCACGTCCAGAATGTTGTCAATGGCGTTTTCCAGGGAATCGGCTGGAGCCTTGTCCTGGGCAGGCGCGGGGGCTTCTTCGGAGGCATCCGCCGCAGGCGGGCAGCCCTCCTCCGCGCCGTTTCGCGGCGCGTCCTCTCCCCTTGACAGGGGAGATTCTGCCGCCCCTGCAATCTCCGCTCCCTGCTCCTTAATCTCTGATCCCTGCTCCCGGATTTCCGAGCCCCAATCCTCGAATTCCAAAACGCGGAGGGCCGCTTCCAGCGCGGGGACGCCGGTGTTAATCAGCGCCAGCCGGAGCTGCTCCCTGCTGACCTGACGGCCATCCAGGAGGCAAACATCCTCATCGTCGGTGACGGAAAGAGCGGAAAGGCTGTTCCTGCCCGGGGCAAAGCGCTGGAAAAATTCCGCCTGGGCGGCGATTTTTCTGGGAGGCAGGTCTCGGTCCTCGGGGGGCAGGGAAAAGAGGCGGGCCGCGGAAGCGCAGACGGGCCAAAGTCGGGGCTGGGCAAAGCCCCGCTCCCGCAAGAGGGCCAGGGCGCTGTTCACCGCGTTTTGGGTGGCGCTGGGCCGGTCAGCCTTGTTCAGGGCAAAGAAAATCTCTATACCGGGCTGGGCCGCCAGCTCATCCAGCAGGGCAATTTGGGCCGGGGCATCCATCCGGGAAGCGTCCAGGACGCAGAGCCGGAGATTTTCCGGGCAGCACAGATCCGCCGACAAGGCGGCCAGCAGGGTGCGCCGTCCGGCGCCGGGAATGCCAAGGGTCAATTTCTCAATGGGAGTGAACTCTTGCATGGAAGGTACCTCCTTTTTTGAACGGAGAATTGAGCGTTGTTGAAAATGGATGTGTTTCGCAAATTGCAATTTGCGAAACTCCAATACTTCTCAATTCTCGCTTCTCAATTCTTACTTTTCATTACAGCTTTGGCTCATGTGGCGTCACGTACACCGTCCGGTAATTCTCATAGACCACCATGCCGGGCTTGGCGCCGGCGGGCTTTTTCACCTGGCGCACCGGGCAGAGGTCCACGGGGACGTTGTGGCCTTGGCGGGCCTGGGAAAACCAGGCGGCCAGCTCCGCCGCCTCGGTGACGGTCTGATCCGGCACGGGGGCGCCGGCGCAGGCGATGATGACGTGGCTGCCGTGGGCCTTCTGCACGTGGAGCCAGAGGTCGGTCTTATAAGCCATTTTCGTGGTGAGCATATCGTTCTGCCGGTTGTTTCGGCCCACCAGAATCTGAATCCCGTCAGAGGATTGAAACTGCATGGGCTTGGAGGCGGGGGCCTTCATCTGCTTCTTCCGGTCAGTCTGCCGGAGGTAGCCCCCCTCGGTGAGCTCGGCGCGGATGTCGGAAACGTCCGCCTCGGTCTCCGCCCGGTCCAGGGCCTCCAGCACGGAGGCCAGGTAGGATTCTTCCGTCCTGCCCAGTCCGATCTGCTCCGTCAGGAATTTCTCCGCGTGCTTGGCCTTGGTGTAGTCCTTGTAGTATTTGGCGGCGTTCTGCTGGGGGGAGAGGGTCACGTTCAGCGGGATTTCGATTTCCCGCATCTCCGGATCGTAGAAATCCACGGCGCTGAGCCGGGCCTGCCCCCGCTGGATCAGATGGAGGTTGGCGGTGACAATGTCCCCCAGCTGCCGCAGCCGCTCCCGGTCGTAGGTGGCCTCCAGCTCCTTTTCCTGGTTGGCCAGCTTCCGGCGAATCCGGGAAAGCTGGTTGGTCAGAGTCTTATGGATGGCCTGGGTTCTGGCCCGCATCCGCTCGTTCATGGCTCTGCCGGTGTAAAAGTCGTCCAGCAGCTCCGAGAAGCCGGGGAAGCGCTCCTGACTCATATAGCCCGCGTATTGGCGGATGGGCCGGAAGGAGAAGTCCTTCCGCTCGCCGTTCAGATACAGGCAGGTGGGGACGAAGCCCCCGGTGAGCCCGCGAAATTCCCGGTCCAGCGCAGCCGCCAGGGCGGGCCGGTCCAGGCTCGTAACGTCCGGGTCCACCCGGCCCGCGGCAAGCAGGGCCAGCTCCCGGGCAATCAGCGGGGAAATCCCCGCGTACCGGTCCATCAGCCAGCGGTCCAGGGCAGTGGGATGATTCACCGCCTCCAGGGCTGCCCGGAGGCTTTCCCCGGTCTCGTCCCGGAAGTCCAGCTTCCCCTGGGCGGGAGGCTCCCGGTAGAAGAGGCCAGGCAGAACCTGGCGCTTCTCGGACATTTCAAAGTCCACCCGGCGCAGGCAGTCGATGATCCGGCCGTCCGGGCCGGTGAGAATCAGATTGGAATTGCGGCCCATGAGCTCCAGGCAGAGGTGCTTTTCGCTGAGCTCTCCCAGCTCGTCGGCGCTTTCCACGCAGAGGTCCACGGCCCGCTCCAGGGGGAGCTGCCGCAGGGAAATCACCCGGCCGCCGGCCAGGTGCTTCCGCAGGAGCATACAGAACATGGGAGGCTGGGCGGGATTCTCCCACCGGGCGTCGGTATAGTGGAGCCGGGGGTGGTTTGGGGATGCGGAAATCAGAAGCTTCCGGTTTCCCGCAGCGGGACTCCGAAGGTGCAGCAGCACCGTGTCCCGCTCCGGCTGCTGGATCTTGTCGATCCGGGCCCCCGGCAGGGTTTCATTGAGCTCCGCCGTCAGAGCGGAGAGAAAGATTGCGTCTAATGGCATGATTTGTAGTTTCTTCTCCTTATTCTCCCTGATCCTTGATCCTTGACCCTTGATCCCTTCCAATGGCGTACAGCTCGCTGACCCGAGCCTTCTGCCCCGTCAGCCACAGCCAGCCGAAGAGGGCTTCCAGACCGGTGGCCCGGGCGTACTGGCCGGGGGTGGCGGACTTGGGAGCCGGGTGTGAGTGGGCGTTGCGGCCCCGCTTGTAGACAGCCGTTTCCTCCTGGGTCAACAGGGGCAGAACCGCCTCCACAAAGGCCGCCTGAGCCGGGGCCGTGACCCGGGCTACGGTCTGGGCATGGAGCTCATGGACCTTCCGGCGGCTCCCGGCGCAGATCAGCTCCGTCCGGGTCAGCAGCTCGAATACGGCGTCTCCCACATGGGCCAGGGCCAGTTCCGAAACGGTGGAAAGCTGCTCCGCGTTCAGGGTGGCGTTCAGATAATCCGTCATTTATGCGGGCCCTCCTCCAGGTACTTGATCCGGTAGGTGGCCCAGGCCACCCCCAGCAGAGGAAGGCCCGAGGCGTACATCACAGGCAGCAGAGAGGTGAAATAGCCCGCCAGCAGGATGAGGGTGCCCAGCAACAGCAGAATCCGGCGCAGACTGTCCAGCCGGGCAATTTTGGCCTTGAAGAGGGTCTCCACCGTCTCCCGGTGGCCCGCCAGGGTATCGTCGGGGGCCGCCGCCTCGGCGGGCTTGCGGAAGAGGATCCAGCCTTTTTCCCGGACGGCAGGCTCCCAGCCCGCCCGCTCCTGGGCAGCCAGCCAGGTGATCTCGTCGGCGCTGCCGGGCCGGTGGGCGCAGTAGCCGAAGCGGTGGACGTATGCCCCCGGCTCCTGCCGGTAGGTCTGGATCAGGCGCCCCGGCTTCACCGGCTGCCACCCGGCGGCGGACATCTCATTCAGCGCGCGCTCCAGCCCGGACAAATCGCCGGGCCGGAAATTACGAAAGGTGCGTTTCGTGGGCATGGGTTCCTCCCCCGTCCTTTACGGTTTCATTCGTACTATTATACCACATTTTTGCAAAATTGCAATTCTTCTTCTAAATAATGTGAAAACCCCCCGCAATTATCTAAAATCACAAAAAGTGTTGGCCCAAATCACAAAAAACACGAACAAAAATCACAAAAATGCCCTTGTCAGAACCGGTTTCCTGTGGTACAATGCTCTACGGAATTTGATAAAGGAGGCGTTTTTTCTATGCAAATTCTGAAGCCTGCCACGGCGGGCACCCTGGAATCCAGCGATCTGATGGTCACACTGGAGCCGGGCAACGACGGTATTGAGCTGTCTCTCACCAGCAGCGTCATGAATCAGTATGGCCGTCAGATCAAAAAGACCGTTCTGGAAACCCTGGACCGGCTGGAGGTCAAGGACGCCAAGGTCACCATCGTAGACAAGGGCGCTCTGGACTGCACCATCAAGGCCCGCGTGGAGTGCGCTGTGCTCCGCAGCTGCGACAAGTCGCAGGCCAACATTCCCTGGGGAGGTGTAATCAGATGATTCCTCGTCCGAAGCCTGAACGGTTCCGCCTGCGCAGAACCATGATTTTCATGAGCTCCCAGAAGCCCGGCCTGATCAAGGACGCCTACATCTACGGTGTGGACTCTATCATGCTGGACCTGGAGGACGCCGTGGCGGAGAACCAGAAGGACGCCGCCCGCTTCTCCCTCTATCACGCCCTGAAGACCATTGACTACGGCGATACCGAAGTGATCGTCCGGATCAACGGTCTGGATACCCCCCACTGGCAGGAGGACATCCGGGTCTGTGTCGCCGGCGGCGCCGACGGCATCCGTATCGCCAAGTGCGAGAGCGCCCAGGACGTCAAGACTGTGGAGGAGCATGTACTGGCCGCCGAGCGCGAGTTCGGCGTGGAGGAAGGCCGGACCCTGCTCATGGCCGCGTTGGAGAGCCCCAAGGGCATCCTCAACGCCTATGAGATCTGCTCCGCCTCCGACCGGATGTTCGGCGTTGCCATTTCCGGCGGCGACTTCCGCAAGTGCATGCAGACCAAGTTCACCCCCGACGGCGTGGACATGATGGTGGCCAGAGGCCAGATGCTGATCGCGGCCCGTGCCGCCGGCATCCAGTGCTTCGACACCGTTTTCACCAACCTCAACGACGAAGAAGGCTACCGGGCCGAGGTCATGCAGAACAAGGCCATGGGCTTTGACGGCAAGAGCCTCATCAACCCCAAGCAGATCCGTCTGGTTCACGAGCTCTTCGCCCCCACCGAGAAGGAAATCACCCAGGCCGAGAAGATCGTGCGCGCTTACCGCGAGCAGAGCGCCGCCGGCGTGGGCGTCTTCACCGTGGACGGCAAGATGATCGATATCGCGTTCATTCCCGGTGCGGAGCGGACGCTGAAGCTGGCCCGTGCCTGCGGGCTCTATGAGGGGGATCTGGTATGAAAAACGCAGTAGGCAGAGACATTCCCGATTACCTCCTGACCAACGGCAAGGAGGTCTATCAGGGTAAGAATTATATGGACGGCAAGTATCTCCAGAAGGCCGCCCCCAAGACCCGCCGTTATGAAAAGCCCCAGGAATCCAAGATCGTCGCCACCATCGCCGACGCTCTGCGGCAGTGCGGCTGCAAGGACGGCTGCACTTTCTCCTTCCACCATCACCTCCGCAACGGCGACTACGTGGCCAACATGGTCATCAAGGCTGCCGTGGAGGAGCTGGGCATCAAGGATATCACTGTTGCCGCCACCTCCCTGGGCTCCGCCCACGACGTGATTGCCGACTACATCGAGAAGGGCATCGTCGTCGGCATCCAGACCTCCGGCATCCGTGACCGGATCGGCGACGTGGTTTCCGCCGGCAAGCTGAAGACCCCCGCCATCATCCGCTCCCACGGCGGACGGCCCCGCGCCATTGAGGCCGGCGAGGTCCACATCGACATCGCCGTGGTAGCCGCCCCCACCTCCGACTGTGTGGGCAACTGCCGCGGCATCGGCGGCAAGTCCAACTGCGGCTCCCTGGGCTACGCCATGACCGACGCCAAGTACGCCGATCACGTCATTGTCGTCACCGACGATCTGGTGGACTTTCCCAACATGCCCGCCTCCGTGGAAGCCATTGACGTGGACGCCGTGGTGGTCGTGGACTGCATCGGCGACCCCAAGAAGATCGCCTCCGCCGCCGCCCGCATCAGCCAGAATCCCCGGGATCTGATGATGGCCGAGAACGTGGCCAAGGTCATCGCCTCCACGCCCTACTTCAAGGAAGGCTTCTCCTTCCAGACCGGCGTGGGCGGCCCCTCCCTGGCGGCCAACCTCTTCCTGGAAAAGTACATGGACGAGCGGGGCATCAAGATGGGCTGGGCAATCGGCGGCATCTGCGGCCCCATGGTGGAGATGCTGAAGAAGGGCAAGGTCGGCAAGGTCATCGACGTGCAGGACTTCGACCTGGAATCCGTCAACTCCATCAACCAGACCCCCAACCACTTTGAGATGAGTGCCTCCCAGTACGCCAACCCGGCCAACAAGGGCGCCTTCGTCAACAAGCTGGACTTCGTGGTTCTGGCCGCCCTGGAGATCGACACCGGCTTCAACGTCAACGTGCTGACCGGCTCCGACGGCGTCCTCCGCGGCGCTCCCGGCGGCCATCCCGACACCGCTGCCGGCTCCAAGTGCTGCATCATTGTCACCCCGCTAACCCGCGGCAGAATGGCTACCGTCTGTGAGCACGTCGTCACCGTCACCACCCCCGGCGACTGCGTGGACGTGCTGGTCACCGACTACGGCATCGCCGTGAACCCCCTGCGTCCCGACCTCATCGAGTGCCTGGACAACGCGGGCATCCCCCACGTCACCATTGAAGAGCTGAAGGAAAAGGCCTACTCCCTGGTGGGCCGTCCCGACGACCTGCAGTGGGAAGACAAGGTTGTTGCCATCCTGGAAGCCCGGGACGGCACCATCCTGGACGTGGTTCGCAAGATCAAGCCCTACACCGTAGACGAAGATTAATTCACCCTGTCCCCGTCCCGCGGGGGAAGATGTCTCCCATCCTCCCCCGCGGGTTTTGTATTCTCCCCAGCCAAGCGCCAAGAGAATTGAATATAGGAAAGGAGCATCCCCATGGAACGAACGCTGGACCAGGTAACGCTTTTCTGGGTACGGATGTCCGCCGGGACCGCAAATCTGATTGTCGGTCTCCTCGGCCTGCTAACCATCGTCGCCATCGTTATCACCCTGTTCAAGAGCAAGACCCAGCCCGCCATCGCATTCATCGTCTGGCCTGCTCTGCTCGGCATCATTCTCGTCATCGGCGGCCGTTACAGCTTTGACAACCTGGCCATTATGATCAAGGCCGGCTTCAACTCCACCGGCCCCACCGCCGCGCTCTTCGTCTTCTCCGTCCTCTACTTCGGCATTATGACCGACGCCGGTATGTTCGACGTCATCATCA
>JAEEGF011653975.1_pt1 | contig 86620 bp, 75 predicted proteins | sample 9134171 | NCBI WGS metagenome assembly JAEEGF01 (sample SAMN16246542, study PRJNA631951) | gut metagenome | biome: gut microbiome; feature: rumen; material: AP-attached | host: Bos | place: Iran: Karaj | collected 2018-10 | reverse complement strand
GAAGATTGGGACATCACGGCAAATGAGGACGCTGTAATCACCGCAGAATTCACTCTGTAAGCTTTGTTTCATAACACGATTTTAGAAATTTGGTCTCTCGAAAGGGTTGCCGTTTACAGGGCAGCCCTTTGTTTTGACGCTCGATTTCTCGCAGAAATCGCAGAAAACGCAGAGTTTACTTTCAACTTTCCACTTTCCACTACTCTAAACTTTAAACTCTAAACTCTCAACTTAATTGTGCCACGTATCACATGTATTACACGGATTTGGCAAGCTAAAGCTTGGTTTTTTTAAACACGAATTATCACGAATTATCATGAATTAACCATGAATGGCTGGCGCGGACTTTGATTTCTGAGAGTTATTGCTTTACGGATTGCAAATCCTTATAATAGTTTGCGTCAGATTGCAAATCTGCCGCAACTGAGATTACGGCACACCGTGCATGGATATTGAATAAAATTGAATTTACTTAAAATTTACTCCGCATTTATGGAAATTTACTTTCTTCTGCTTTAGCAGTATGCTGTTTTGCGCCTAAAGGCGAATTGAGTAAATACGGAGTAAATTAACGAGTAAATTAGGAGTAAATTATTTTTGCGCGGTGAAAGTTGTTTAGGCAACTTCTATTTATTGCTTGCAATAAAAGTCTCCAATTCTTATCAAATTCAAAATACGCAATTTGCAAATTCTCTAATTCTCTAATTCTTGACAAATAAAAAATACTTAAACTATAAACTTTCAATAACCTATAAACAATAACCTATAAACTTTACAGAACATGGTTCAATTTGAAAATGAAAATGCGCCAGGCGCGTACTTAGTTTTGTTTGTTGTGTACTTTTTATGATGGGGCATGTCCTTTATGGGCATGCCCTTTTTGCGTACCCCTAAATATGATCAATCAGACACAAAAAGTGTCAAGTGTCAAGTGTCAAGTGTCATTAAGGAATTTTCGGATTTCTGGTTAATCACCGCACTGCGTACGGTGTTATTCATATCACACCCCGTTGGGGTGATTAGTTGAAGTCACTATAATAGTTTGCGTCAGAGTCTTTCTGCGTTTTCTGCGTTTTCTGCGAGAATTATTGCTTTACGGATTGAAAATCCTTATAATAGTTTGCGTCAGATTGCAAATCTGCCGCAACGGGGCGTACTTGGTTTTGTTTGTTGTGTACTTTTTATGATGGGGCATGTCCTTTATGGGCATGCCCTTTTTGCATCAATGACTGTCAACTGTCATTAAGGATTTTTCGGATTTCGGGTTTTTAATTTTCACACGAATTATCATGAATTAACCATGAATGGCTGGCGCGGGGTTTTATTTCTGAGAGTTATTGTTTTTACGGATTGAAAATCCTTATAATAGTTTGCGTCAGATTGCAAATCTGCCGCAACGTCAGGCGCAAAAGTGTCAAATGTCAAGTGTCAAGTGTCATTAAGGATTTTTCGGATTCATTATCTTTGTCTAAACGCAAAATGGGGAAATCATTTACGGCTTTTTATCCATGAATGTGGAAATGCGCTTTGAGAATGCGTAAATATGTGATTTTTCGGATTGAGTATGACTATTTTACTTACATTTAAGCAAAAAAATGGATGAGAGAAAGAATGTGGGAATGCTCTTTAAGAATGTGTGAACGTGTTAACGAGATAATGCGTTAGTGAAAAAACACGAGGTTCCGCCGTGGGGTGACGGCAATCTGGCTGACAGGGTCTTTATAAAAATATTTTTCCAATTTCAAAAAAAGTAGTACTTTTGCATTTCGAAAAAATGGATGTATAACCACAAAATCGAAATGCAATGACAATTGAACGACCCAAATATATTGAGCAACTGATGAATGCACGTGGCAATGGGTTGGTGAAAATTGTCACAGGCATTCGGCGTTGTGGAAAGTCTTTTCTGTTGAGTACACTTTTTGTCGACGAACTGAAGAAAGCAGGAAACAGCGAGGACAACATTATGTTTGTCAATATGGACAACATCCGAAGTCGCAAATACCGCAACCCGGAGACCCTGTTGGATGCCGTTGAGTCGTTTTGCCAACGGTCAAACACAATGCACTATGTCATCATTGACGAGGTGCAGATGGTGGACGATTTCGTTGAACTATTGAACAGCCTGCTGCATATTCCGAATCTGGATGTTTATGTGACTGGCAGCAACTCTAAGTTTTTGTCAACCGACATAGCCACAGAATTCCGAGGGCGAAGCTTTGAGATACACCTATGGCCATTGTCGTTTGCCGAATGCATGTCGGCATTCAAGGGTGAAATGGCCGAAGCCTGGGCTTATTACAAAATATATGGAGGATTGCCCGCTTTGATACCGATGACCGACGAGGAGAGGGAATCATACCTGAGGCAACTTGCCACCACGGTGTACCTTCGAGACATTGTGGAACGCTACAATGTTGAAAATACTGCTGAGATGAGAGAACTGATGCGCGTTCTTGCCTCGTCGGTGGGGTCATTGACAAACGCCACCAACATCGCCAATACGTTCAAAAGCAAGAAAAGACTCTCTTTGTCAGACAATACAATTAGCAAATATATCAAGTATCTCGAGGAATCATTCCTGTTGGAACGTTGCGTCCGATACGATATCAGGGGCAAGCAATATATTGGTGCCCAAGCAAAATACTATTTTCAGGACATTGGAATCAGAAATGCGATGCTTTCGTTTCGCCAGAGCGATGACGGACACGTGATGGAAAACATAGTGTATAATGAGCTACGTGCAAGGGGGTTCAGCGTGGATGTGGGCAACGTGATTGTCAGGCCACAGGGGGAGCCTCGACAGACTTTGGAAGTTGATTTTGTGGCTAACAAAGGGGGGCAACGCTACTATGTCCAGTCGGCATACCAGATGCTATCAGACGAAAAGATGATACAGGAGAAGCGCTCCCTGCTACATATTAACGACTCATTCAAGAAGATTTTGCTCACGATGGACCACCAGAAAGTCAGACACGATGAGAATGGTATTGTCACGATGGGCCTAATGCATTTTCTGTCCGACAAAAACAGCCTGGAGGCGTAAACTTGATGTGCGAACCCACCAAGAAGGGTTCAGCTTCATTTAGGAAATAAGAATTCGTTAATTCGTAACGCTCTAGTTTGAATTATGACTGATTTTTTGAGAGCACGTCCATTCAGGACGCTTTGAAAAATGATGTTTTGAATGCCCCAGACTGATAAAAAGAGGTTGCTCCCATTCGGTCGCGACCCCTAAGAAAGAGGTTGCTCCCATTCGGTCGCGACCCCTTTTTATCTGGGGTTTCTTCGAGACGTTGCTGCATCTCGGCATAGCTCGAACGAGTTCGGCTCTGCGCTCGACTTTGCAACGTTATTGAAAGTCAGTATCTTCGATACTGTAGAAAAATCAGTCTGTTATTATACTAGAGCGAAAACAATTTGATTGTATTTTTATCGTTTTTCAATAATTTTTTTTGCCAAATGAATAAATAGTTGTATCTTTGCAGGCGAAAATAAGAAAGGAAATAATTGATTATTAATCCGCATTGGTATGAAATCCAACAAGATAAAACAAGTACGCATGCTATATGGTCTCTTTGGGGGCATTCTTTTGGTGTGTTTGGGGTTGTTTTTTTCGAATGTGATTTCGTCGGCTGATGACAGCCAGGTGGCGCAGATACCTTCGACCGAGGTTGACGAGCATGGTTTTTTCATCACCGACCTTATCGCCCGTGAGCCTCTCTACGCAGAGGTGCGGGAAGTGGAGGGTACCGCAGAGGGCCTCTCGGCTCGCGCCCATGTGTCGGGATACACGGTGGAGTTCTCTTCGGTGAAGGGAGAATATGGGGGTGATGCGCGTGCCAGATGGATCCTCATCCTTCAATGGACGGCTCCCATTGCCTTGCTGGCCATCATTGTGCTGGTGAGCATTGTGCTGGTGTCGTTCTACAGGAGTTCTAAGCGTGGCAGGGTGTTTCCCATCAAGCAGGTGTCGTTGCTGGTGGTGATAGGGGTGCTGGTGATAGCGGTGTCGTTGCTGTCGGACACGCGCGCCTTCTTGGAGCGCCAGATGGCTGCCGACTTGCTGGAAGGCACCCTGTGGGAACCCAATGCTGCTTTTACCATCCATTTTTCCAATATCTTTTTCGGACTCACTATTATCTTCCTATCCTATATCTTTAAGATAGGTGGCGAGATGCAGGAGGAACAGGAACTGACTATTTGAAAGCATGAAGACTGATTGGCAATAACAAAATAACAGTAATAAACAATGATAGTCGTTAACCTTGATGTGATGATGGCCAAGCGAAAAGTGTCGCTGACTGACTTGGCTGAGCGTGTGGACTTGACTCCGGCCAACCTCTCGATATTGAAGACCGGCAAGGCCCGCGCTGTGCGTTTCAGCACGCTGGAGCGCATCTGCAAGGAGCTGGACTGTCAGCCGGGCGACATTTTGGAATATAGGGAGGAATAGAGGGAGGATTGTTGGGGTGGAAAGCCCATTTAACTTGGAAACGATAAAAAGAAACAATATAATCTTTATTAAAAATCAAAAAAATCAAAAAAATGAAAAAACTTCTGACTTTATTCATGCTGCTGGCAGTGGTTGGCAGTGTGGTGTTCGCTCAGGGCGAAAAGAAGAGCGACCTCTCGGCTAAGGTGCCGGTTGACAAGAAAGTGCGTATTGGCAAGCTGGACAACGGCTTGACTTACTACATCCGTGCCAACAAGATGCCTGAGAACCGCATCCAGTTTCGCATGGTGACCAATGCCGGCTCGATCCTCGAGGATGAGTCGCAGCGCGGTTTGGCTCACTTCTGCGAGCACATGGCTTTCAATGGCATTGAGGGTTTCCCCGGCAACACGATGATTGATACCCTGCAGAAGAACGGCATTGAGTTTGGCCGTGGCATTAATGCGTACACCAGTTTTGATGAGACGGTGTATTATGTGGACATGCCCGCTGACAATCCCGCCATGGTGAAGATGGGTCTCGACATCCTTTATGGCTGGTGTGGCGGTTTGCTTTTCCAGCCCGAGGAGATTGAGGCTGAGCGTGGCGTTATTCATGAGGAGTGGCGTGGCAACCTGGGTGCTGCCGACCGTCTGCGCGACAAGACTTGGCCCACCATGTTGAAGGGCTCGCGTTACGCTGAGCGTCTTCCCATTGGCTTGGAGAGTGTGATTATGGGTTTTAAACGTGACGACATTGTCCGTTTCTATAAGGACTGGTATCGTCCCGACATGCAGGCTGTGATTATTGTTGGTGACCTTGATGTGGATGAGATGGAGGGCCGCGTGAAGGCTCTCTTCAGCCAGCGTCGCGCTCCCATCAACCCCAAAGAGCGTCCCATTTACGGCATTCCCGACAATCAGGAGCCCCTTGTGGCTATTGCCACCGACAAGGAGGCTACAGGCAACAGCATGATGCTGTTTTGGAAACATAAGAAGGCTCCTCAGGGCACCGTGGGCGACTACCGTGCCTCGATCCTCCGCAACATCGTGAGCAGCATGCTCGACGAACGTTTCAACGAGTTGGCCGAAAAGGCTGACGCTCCTTTCCTGCAGGCAGGTGCCGGCTACGGCGGTTTCTTGGGTCGTGAGTGTGATGCCTTTATAGGCAGCGGTGTTCCCAAGGAGAATAAGATTGAGGCTACCACCGAGGTTGTCCTCACCGAGATTTTCCGCGCGCTCCAGCATGGTTTCACTCAGACGGAGCTCGACCGAGTGAAGGAGGACATGCTCGACCATTACCGTAAGGTGGCCCGTGAGGCCAACAAGACCCAGAGCAACAGCCTGGCTACCGAATATACGAACAACTTCCTCGAGGGCGAGGTGATCCCTGGCGCTATGAGAGAGTTTAGCTATGCTAAGGAATTCATTCCCGAGATTACGCTGCAGGAGTGCAACGACCTGATTAAGACTTGGGTGACCGAGAACAACTTTGTCTATTACCTCACCGCTCCCGAACAAGAGGGCGTGCGCGTGCCTACTGAGGCCGACATTCTGAAAATCTACAACCGCTGCAAGAGCACCCAGTATGATGCTTGGGTTGACAGCTATAAGGAAGAACCCCTTTGGGATAAGAAACTCAGCGTGGTTACCCCCAAGGTTACCAAGGTGAACAAGGCGCTCGGCTATAACGAGTATACCTGTCCCAACGGCATTAAGTTTATTGTGAAGCAGACCGAGTTGAAGGACGACGAGATTCAGATGAGCTCCTATGCATGGGGCGGTACCTCCATTTATGAGGATAAGGATGCTTATGCAGCTCAGATGGCTGCCAACTTGGTGGACGCTGCCGGTATAGGCAACTTCAGCAGCAACGAACTGCAGAAAAAACTGAAGGGCATGACCGTGAGCATCAGCCCCAACATTGGTGGTAACACGCAGGGTTTCAGCGGCACCTGCTCGCCTAAGGACCTGGAGGTGATGCTGCAGCTGCTGAACCTCTACTATGAGGCTCCGCGCAAAGACCAGAATGCTTTCAACCGTGATATTGATAATCTGCGCAACCAGATTAAGTTCATTGCCAATAATCCCCAGGTGGCCTTCCTTAAGAAATACCACGAAGTGGCTTATCCTAACGATAAGCGCACGGTGCTGATTCCCACTGAGGAGCAAATTAACAGCTTGAATTTGGACCGCGAGTTTGAGATTTACCGCGAGCGTTTCTGCGACGCTTCTAACCAGACTTTCTTCTTTGTTGGTAACGTGAGTGCTAACGACATCAACATGATTGGCAAGTACCTCAACAACCTGCCTACTAACGGCAAGCAGGCCAAGGAGACTTGGGTGAACCGTGAACCTGAGTTTGCAAAGGGCATCCAGCGTGGTGAGGCCGTGAAGGGTACTGACAACCAGGGCATCATGATGATTTATGGTGAGACTGCCGGTTTTAAACCCACCAAGAAGAATAAGATGATTATCAACCAGATGAGCGATTGCATGGAAATCACCGCCCTGGAGGTTATCCGCGAGAAGATGGGTGGCACCTACAGTCCTAGCGTGAATATCAGCTATGAAATCCTTCCCGAAGGCGAAGTGACTTGGATGTTCTACATCAACTGCAACCCCGAGAAGAGTCAGGAAATTGAAAAGGCTGCTATCGGCATTATCGAGGATTACATCCAGAATGGTCCTGACGCTACAACCCTTAGCAAGGTGCAGGAGCAGATGATTATCAACCGTGGCACTCAACGCCAGAACAACGGTTTCTGGATGGGCCAAATTATGGGCAGCTACATGTATGACGAGAATCGCGATGATATCGACCAGTACGATCAGCTTGTGAAATCTGTCAAGGCCAAGGATATCAAGAAGATGGCTAAGAAATATCTCAACCTGAAGAACTACGTGGTTGTCAACCTCAAACCCGAGGCTGCTGCTGAATAAGCAACGAATCTAAACACACTCATACGGACACTCCTGCAGTTGTTGTGGGAGTGTTTTTTTTGTAGTAGGGAATAGGATTTCCTAAGAGTACTTAGGTGGCCATAGAAAACATAGGAAACGGGAGGTCAACGTTTCGGTGCGGCAATAAAAAAAGCGGGTGCTGGAGGGCACCCGCTTTTTTATTGCTGGAATGGGTTAATCTTTGTAGATTTCGTGGAGTTCAACTTCGTAGATGACGGGGGTATAGGAGGGTATGTCTTCGACATTGGCACAGACCTCGTAGGGGAAGTAGAAGCGGTATTTGCTGCCGGCGGGCATGAGTTGAAGGCCGTTGTATAGGCCGACGAACATGCTTTTGGAGATGACATGGACGACGGGGTCGCGTCTTCCGTAGGTCTTGGTGATGGTGTCGCCGGTGAGCGCGTTGATGCTTAGGAAGTCGAAATTGATGCGCTGTCCGGCTTTGGCTTTGGCTCCACTGCCAGCTTGTAGTACTTCGTAGTAGAATCCATTTTCGCTCTTTTTGAGGGCATCGCCTTTTTCTTGGACCAGTTTGGAGAAGTATTCTTGCTGGATGGCTCCGGCTTGCTTGTTGGATTTCTCGGCTGTGGTTCGCTGATGTTGCGCTACTAAGAAGGCCAAATAGTTGCATAATTCGCGGTAGGTTTGTTCGTCGAGGGGCTGTTTTTCGCCTTTGAGAGTGCTCTCGAAGGCGCGCTGGACGGTGGCTTGGTCGAAGGAGTAGAAGCCACTCTGGGCGGTCTCGGCAAGGCTCATGCCCATGGCCCAGCTGAGTGTGTCCTGCTGGTTGTGGAGTAGGACATTCTCTGACTTGTTGCCGCATGCAGTGGCAGTTAGTATTGCTATGACGGCGGCAAAGGGAATAAAGATTTTTCTCATTTTAGATGAAGGTGTATTTGTTTGGTTTGTTATTATTTTGTTTCTTGCGATTTGTTATTTCCCACGGCCTTGGAAGATGATTCCGACGGTGTAGATGAGGATTTTGATGTCGGTGGCAAGGGACATGTTTTCAAGGTATAGGAGGTCGTATTTGAGGCGTTCGCACATCTCGTCGACGCTGCTGGCGTATCCGTATTTGACCTGCCCCCATGAGGTGATGCCTGGTTTGATGCGTTGGAGGAGTAGGTATTCGGGGCAGCGTTTTACAATCTGGTCGATGTAGAATTGGCGTTCGGGTCGGTATCCTACAATGGACATTGTGCCTTTCAGGACGTTGTAGAATTGAGGAATTTCATCCAGACGGACTTTGCGCATAAAGCGGCCGAATGGGGTGATGCGGGGGTCGTCGTCGCGCGAGAGTGCGGGACCACAGGATTCGGCATCGACATACATGCTGCGGAATTTGTGCATCTTGAATGGCTTGCCCATGTAGCCTATGCGCTCTTGGGCAAAGAATATGGGCCCGGGGCTGGAACATTTGACTAGTATGGCGGTGATGAGGAAGACGGGCGAGAGGACGATGAGTGCTAAAAGGGAAAGGATAACGTCGGCGATGCGTTTGACGCTATACTGCCACTCGGGCATGAGTCGGGTGTTGATGGTGATGAGAGGAGAGTGGAAGATGCTGTCGACGCGCACCATGCCAAGAATGATGTCGCGGGCATCGGGCGTGATTTTGATGATGACTTCGCCACAGCCGTCAAGGGTACGGAGGATTTGCTGTATTTGGGCCTGTTCGTTGTCTTCAACGGCGATGATGACTTCCTCGATGTGATGTTGCTCGATGAGGGCCTTTATGTTCTCGGTGGTGCCGAGGCAGGGCATGATGGCAGCGAGGCGTTTCTCGTTGTCGAGAGGTTGCACCGTCTCGTTGCAGTCGACAGAGACGAAGCCGACGAAGATGTTGCCAGAGTATTTCTCCTGATTCTCAAGGTCGAGATAAGTTTGGTAGGCTTTGTTGTGGCTGCCGATAAGGAGGGTGGGGAAGCCGATGAGTCGCTGATGGACCTTGCGGACGATGTGGGAGGTTTGAATGACACGGCAGGTGTAGGTGAGGGCCAGATGCACAAAGAAGAGGAAGATGGCACTCAAGTAGTAGTTGCGATAGGTGCCGACTTCGTCGTCGAGCATGATGGCGAAGAAGAGAACCACCACGCCGATGAGTGTGGCAATAACGGTGTCCTGAGCCTCTTTTAAACGAGACTTGCGCAGGACGTTTTTATAGGTTCCTTGTATGGTGTATAGACATAGCCATCCGATGGGGATGAGGAGAACGCCCGACCAGAAATTGGTGTCGGAGAAGATTTGGGAGAGCTCGTTCCAGCCATAGTTTTCGAGTCCTATTTTTCGAAAGACGAAGAGGAGTGCCCATGCGGTCATGGCACTAAGAACGTCGAAAAAGATATAGCGGAGAGTGATTTGTTTGGACTTCATTACGAATGTAGGGTGGACTGGTGCCCTTGGTGGTTTGATGTAGTTAGTATGATAGTATTTTTACGTTGTCTATTTTGATGTCGGCTTCAATACCGTCGGGGTTCACCGCCTGAAAGTAGATGGTGAATGGGGCGTTGTAGTTAAACTGGCTCCAAGTGCGGGTGAGGTTGATATAGATTTTTTGCCATCCTTTGCCTGTGTTGGGAACGATGGCCATGATGCCTTTGGAGGTGGCGGCACCGTTGTTGCTCACCTCGAAACCAATCATGTTGACGTGCAATTCAACGTCTGTTTGGTAGTTCATTTCAAGGTAGACGGTGCTGTTGGGGATGTCAAATTCGTCGGTAATATAGAAATTGAGTGTGGTGAGGCTGTCGGGAATGTGTATGAGGCCGTATCCTTGTCCGTTGCAGGCTCCCGCTGGGTCATTGGAGACCCAGACAACGGTGCTGTCGAAATGGGAGGTAAAGGTGGTGGGCTCAAAATAGTCTTCGCTGAGGACGGACATTTGGCCGCGGGTTTTGTAGGTGGTTTGCAGGGTCCAGAGGTCTTCAGTACTGTCATAGCTACCGAGGTTGGTGACGCTGTCGGGAGCGACGGTGACGTTGTTGAGTTCGACATAATTGTAGAAGAAATAGTATATGCGGGTGGAGGAAATGCCGTTCTGCTTAACAACGGGGTAGGCGCGGAGGTATTTCATGGTGCCTTGGCGCAGAATGGGGACGGTGCAGGGAAGCTGGAAGGTGCCAAGGTTGGTCTCACTTTTGTCGCCCTCAAAATAGCAGATGAGCTGAACAGCATCGATATTGGAATTGTAGAAACCGGCCTCCGGGGAGGGGGCGTTTTGTGCTTGTGGCACCACAACCATGCGGTCGAGATGGATGTATGCGGGAATAGTAACATCCCCTTGGAATTTCTTGCAGCCGCTGAAAGTCAGGGTGGTAACGAACAATACCAGCAAGAACGCGAAATTATTTCTCGTAAAAGTCATATAATAGGTAACGACTTATTGTTTTTTTTAGTATCTTTGCATGGAAAAATAGTTGTTTTTAATTTTGAAGGAAAGAAATAGAATATGAAGAAAATAGGTGTTTTGTCGGATACGCACGGTGTACTGCCACGCCAGGTGTTTACTTTCTTTAAGGATGTTGACGAGATATGGCATGCAGGTGACGTGGGACGAGGTGTGCTGGAGGAGCTGCGGCAGTTCAAGCAGGTTCGTGCTGTCTACGGAAACATGGATGACTACGAAATGCGCTATGAGGTGATGGGGACGGCAATCTTTAAGTGCGAGGGGATGAAGGTGTTGATGACACATATAGGAGGCTGGCCCGGACACTATCCGGCACCCCTGTTGGAGGTGTTAAAGAGCGAGAAACCAGACATCTTTGTTTGCGGACATAGCCATATACTGAAAGTGATGTGGGATAAGGAACTAAATCTGCTGCACATCAATCCGGGTGCGGCGGGTAGGTCGGGCTTTCAGAAAGTGGATACGTTGGTGCGGTTTGAAATAGACGATAAAGAGGTGAAAGGACTGGAAATATTAGACTTTCCGAAGTTTTCACAGGTGAGATAGGGGCATTTAACCCAAATCGGTCATTAGGGTTTGTGCCAGATTAGTATTATGAGTTAGTCGCGATAGGTTAAGTCGGTTTTGGCGGTGGAGCTGATTTTTGGGGGGATTTGTGCAATAATGACACCTGTGATGACGATTATGATACCAATCGGCTTTGTCCAGGTGAGCGTTTCCTGTCCGATGAGGATGGCGGCGATAAGAGAAAATATGGGAATTGCGTTGGTGAAAATGCATGCTGCGGTGGCTCCCAGACGTTCTACACCTATGTTATAGCATATATAGGCCAAAGTGCTGCAGAAGACACCCAGAATGACTAAAAGAAGAATCATTTTGGGCGAATAGCTGAGAAGGGGAAGGCTTTTGCCGTCGAGAAATAGCATCAAAGGAATGAAGTAGAGGCAACCGAAGAGGTTTTGATAAGCTGTGATGGTGAAGGGTTTGTATCGACCGACAAGTTTCACAAGGATAATGGTGAAGAGGACAGCGATGAATACGGCTCCAAAAAGCCATGCAATACCCGCAGGATTCATGTCGAGGTTGTTCTCACCCCCAAAAAGGAGCATGATGGATAAGCCGATGAGTGACATGATAATTCCGATGAGGGTGATGCCACGTATTTTTTCTTTGTACACAGCTGCAATGCCGAAGGGTACGAAAAGGGGGATCGTGGCAACAATGATAGAAGACATACTGCCGCTTACCAAACGCACGCCGTTGGTCTCACAGATGCTATAGATGAAAGGCTCAAGAAAGGCTAAGATGAGAAACCATTTAAGGTCACCTTTACGGATGGGTTCCAGCTTGCGCACAATCAGCAGAAAGGGGATAGTGATGGCGGAGGCTAACAGGAGTCGGAAGGTGAGGATGATGAGTACCGTGATGTGCTCTTCTGAAACGAAGAGCTCCTTGGTCATAATGAAACTGATGCCCCAGGCAATGGCGGCAAAGGCAAGCAGAAGATATACAATCGATTTTTTCATTCTTTTTTATGGACAGTTGGGATGGGCGTTATTGGCTGTCTGATGTCTGGCTGGGAGTGTAGTCACCACGGTCGGCCGGAATGTCGACACCAAGAGGGGTGAGACGTCGACGAGTGTCGTCAACGGTTTCAGCGGCTTCGGCTCCGGTGGATAGTTTGTTATCATAGATACTGTAGTTGGCACGTAGTCTGGCAGGCGAAAGGTTGGGCATGATGACATTGGCACCAGCCAGGATTCCCATCTCGCGACCTTGGGGATGCAGGGTGCCCAATGCTGTGGTGGCTGGTAGTAGAACGTGGGGGTGGATAAGCCTAATGATGGCGAGCAGACGCAGGGTAGTGTCGACAGAACCAGTGGGTCGGTCGCCAAAAGGAGTCCCCGAGGCAGGTATGAAAGGACCTATGCCCACCATTTGTGGTTGCAGGGAACGAATGAACTGGAGGTCTTGATAAAGGGTTTCGAAGGTCTGGTAAGGCGACCCTACCATAAACCCACATCCCACCTGATAACCTATCTCCTTAAGGTCCTTTAGGCAGCGAATGCGGTTGTCAAAGGACATCTCGGCTGGGTGCAGTTTCTGGTAGTGGATGCGGTCTGCAGTTTCATGGCGAAGAAGGTATCGGTCGGCACCTGCATCGAAAAGACGTTGGTAGCTTTGGCGTGAACGTTCACCGAGGGAAAGCGTGATGGCGCAGTCGGGGAATTGCTGATGGATACTGGCAACAATATGGCACATACGTTCGTCGGTGTACCATGGGTCTTCTCCTCCTTGAAGCACAAAAGTGCGAAAACCGAGTTCATATCCCTGCTGGCAGCATTGAAGTATTTCCTCCTCGGTGAGGCGGTAACGATGAACATCTGTTCTGCTTCGGCGAATGCCACAGTAGAGGCAGTCGTTTTTGCAATGGTTGGAAATCTCTATGAGGCCACGGATGAAGATTTTGTTGCCATAGATGTGCCTGGTTAATTGGTGCGCTTGGTCGAAAAGGTAGCGGACACCCTCCTGGTTGTTGGATGAGAGGAGGCCGACAAGTTGCTCTAAAGTGAGGTTGCGCGAAGAGACTATTTGGTCGATAATTTGTTTCATAGAATAAAGTCGTAGATGCCTTCTTGAGCCTGTCCGTTATAGAACGAAAGCGTGCGCAGGCGAGTGCCTTTGGGCAGGCGAATAGGGCCTGTGTAGATGCTGCATTCGGGTGTGGGGTCGCTGCCGTCGGTGGTGTAGTAGACATAAGTGCCGGCAACCTCGGTAGAGAGGGTTACCAGGTAATCGTCCTCGTTGTGGGTTTTTATGACGGTGGGCTTGAAGGAACCTTTGCAGGGCTTGTAGCCGAAACAACGCATGCGCTGTTTTTGGTGCTCAATCTTCGTTTGGAAATGGGACCAGCTTTTATTTTCGGGTAGCGACCAAAAACATTCCGCCAGGGCGCATAGGCGAGGAAGCAGAAAGTATTCGGCCTGTTCGTAGTTGGCGATATAGCCGGTCCATAAGACTGCTTCGCCACCCCAGCAGTAGGGTTGTAGGTCAGAGGTGAGACTCTTGGGCATCGGGTCAAACTGATAGCACTTAGAGAGGGGAAGATACTGTGGGAAAGCCATCAGATGAAAGGCGGTGTCTGCCTGATAGGAGTCGAGGTCGCAGTACTCGGCATTGGCGTTGATCACTCCGAGTCCTCGTATGGTGCCTCGATGAATGGTGCTGTCGCCCATGGTGGCCATGATTGCCGCTTCAGAACTGAGATTGTTGCATGTGAGGATTTCGTCCCAGCCAATGATGCGTTTTCCTTTGCGGGAGAGATGTTCCTCAATATGGGTGACGAGCCAGTTGAGCAGTCCCACCTCGTCGGCGAGTCCTTCATGCCGGATACGGCTCTGACATTTGGGACAGTTTTCCCAGTTCTCGGTGTTGATATTGTCAATGCCTATGTGAATAAATTCGCTTGGAAAGAGCAGGGCAATCTCGTCGAGTATGTCGTCGATGAACCGGATGACATCGTCGTTGCCGGCGCAGAGTGTGGCCTTGTGTGGCCAACAGGGACCTAAGGCAACGGTGTATGTGGCATGGTCGCAAGAAAACTCAGGATGGGCAGCAAGGATGGCGCTGGCATGGGCGGGGATGTCAATCTCGGGTATGACCTCGATGTTGCGTTCTTGGGCGTATTGGACTATCTCGGCGATGTCGGCTTTTGTGTAGAAACCACCATAGGTAGACTCCTCTCCGGGTCGGGCGGGCTCCTCTTCGCCCCAGGGAATGCCCGAACGGTCTGCTCGCCAAGAACCCACATCGTTCAGCTCGGGGTATTTCTCTATCTCAATACGCCATCCTTGGTCGTCACTCAAGTGCCAGTGGAACTTATTCAGCTTGTGAGCTGCCATGATGTCGAGGTGCCGTTTAATCTGCTTGACAGGGATGAAATGCCGACAAACGTCGAGGTGGCTGCCACGCCACGGAAAACGAGGATAGTCAAGGATGGTGCATTCCGGCAGGGTGATATGGCCGTGAGGCTGCTGGTGCAGGTCTTCCGGCAGCATTTGTATGAAAGTCTCAAAGGCATAGATCAGCCCGGCCTCTGTGTTGGCACTAATAAAAATGCCGTCTGGCAGCACCTGCAGGAGGTAACCCTCCTCTCCCAGCGATGGATTGATTGTGTCGTTGAGGGTGATGGTGATGCTTCCACGGTTGGGAGTGCCGATGAAAGCCGGTCGAATATGCATCTTCCGGAGCGTGTTGGTGATGAATTTGGTGGTAGAAGAGTTCTGTGCAAGGTTCTCAAAGTAAAGCTTGGTGCGGGAGGAAATGCTGAAAGAGCGAGCCTTTTGCACCATGTAGGCGGGCTCGGGGATGATATGGTATTCAGTCACCTCGGCATTCTTTTCGTCACATGATGTCATTACAATCATCATGATGAAAGCGAGAATTGGACTCCAGTATTTTATATATTTAGACCTCATCGTTTTAAAATGCAAAGATACGAAAAAAAAATGTCGTGTGGGGTGGTTGTCATGGGCATTAAGAAATTTTATAGGTTAGACAATATTTATTTGAGCTTTGCGTTAAGAGGGAAAAATAAAGCAAAATGGCACAACGATCGCTGAAAAACCTGGTCTCTGACACCATGATATACGGCATGAGCAGTATAGTAGGACGTTTCTTAAACTACCTGCTGGTGCCCCTCTACACTTATAAGATTGCAGCTGAGAGCGGTGGCTATGGCATAGTGACGAATGTCTATGCCCTCACCGCTTTGATGCTGGTGATGCTCACCTTCGGCATGGAGACCACCTTTTTCTATTTTGCCAATAAGTACAAGCAGCGTTCCGACACGGTTTTCTCTACCGCATTGCTGTCTGTTGGCGGCGAGGCTGCCTTATTTGTGGTTCTGCTCTTCTGTTTCATCACACCCATATCCACGTGGCTCGGATTTGCCCATCATCCCGAATTCCTGCAGATGATGGGTGTGGTGGTGGCTCTGGATGCCTTTCAGGCCATTCTTTTTGCCTTGTTGAGGTATCAGGGTCGTGCATGGAAGTTTGCTTTTCTAAAGCTGCTTTTCATCGTGTGCAATATTGGTTTGAATCTCTTTATCTTCTTGGTGGCACCAGGCCTGAAGGAGTCCCATCCTGCGCTCATGTCTTGGTACGACCCCACCTACCAGGTGGGCTATATCTTCCTTGTCAACCTCGTTTGCACGGCAAGCATCACGCTCTTCTTCATCCCCGAGTTGCGCAAGCTGCGCTATGGCATCGACTGGGCTTTGCTCAAAGAAATGCTCCGTTACACTTGGCCCTTGCTCCTTTTCGGCATCGCCGGCATTTTAAACCAAGTGGCCGACAAGATTTGTTTCCGCTTCATCATCCCAGGGGTCGAAGGCGACGTACAGTTGGGCATCTATGGCGCCTGTTCCAAGATTGCCATGATTATGGCCATGATCACCCAGGCTTTCCGTTATGCCTACGAGCCCTTTGTTTTTGGTAGTGGCAGAGACAAGGAGGGGAAAGAAAGCCAGGCTTTGGTGATGAAATACTTCGTCATGTTTGCTCTTTTTGCCTTTCTGGCGGTCATGGCCTATTTGGATGTGCTTAAATTTTTGGTCGACGACGATTATTGGGAGGGCCTGAAAGTAGTGCCTATTGTCATGATGGCAGAGATTTTCATGAGTGTCTATTTCAATCTCTCTTTCTGGTACAAACTGAAGGAGGAAACCTGGTGGGGCGCTATCTTCTCCGCAATAGGCTGTGCGGTATTGTTGGCGGTTAACTTCATCTTTGTGCCTAAGTATGGCTATATGGCCTGTGCCTGGGGCGGTGTGGCCGGCTACGGCACCTGCATGCTGCTCTCCTATCTGGTGGGCCGTAAGCGAAGCCCTGTACCCTACAAACTTGGCCCCCTGTTTGGCTATTTCCTGTTGGCAATGGCACTCTATGCGGTGACTGTGTGGATGAAACCAGCTCAATTGGGTTGGGAACTGGCACTCAACACCATGCTGCTGCTCGTCTATGTTGCCGTGATTCTCTATAATGAGCAACCTCTGGTGAAACAAGTGTTGGGCAAAATAAGAAAAAAATAGGTTATTGGTGCTCAATCGCAATCCATTACTTTTGTCTTGCAAAGATACACCCAAAAGTAAAGTTTTTTCACTCAAAGTGGCGACAGAGTCATCATCGACAAGATAAAGTTAATCCCTTAGTACGTTGTAGTTGCAGATTGCAAATCCTGCCCAACGGCACAAACATCAGCTGGGTCGGAACATTCACTAGGTCGGGCCAGAACAACCGACGGGTCGAATTTGGTGTCTGACGCATAATATCACGAATTGGATTACATGGGGCAGGTTTATTTCACATGAATTATCATGAATTAACCATGAATGGCTGACGCGGACTTTTATGTCTCACATAAATCGCAGAAGGATTGGGTTAAGGAATTATAGGGTGATTGAAAATCCTTATAATATTTTCGTCAGATTACAAATCTGCCGCAACTGAGCGGTCCCTATAAAGACAACAAGTGTATTTACTATTGCTTATCCTTCGGGTTGCTTCCTTTATTCGTTATAAACCCATTCGCATACCGAGTAGCGTTGGGTGGCGAGGCCTGACATGAATCGCATCTCAGAGCAGGTTTTGCCCTGCGACGAGAGCTCCTCTGGGGTGAAGTAGTCGGCACTTTGATTGTACTTGATGCAGCGGCAACGTTTATTGCAGCTGCCAAGGGTGAGGATTGCAAGGAGAAGAATGGAGATATAGAGCAATTTTCTTTTCATATAGATGGGGGTGGATGTTTGTATGGGTTGGGATTACTTGAGGAAGTCGACGATTTGTTGTTCGTCGATGTTGCGGTAATGGGATGTGGCTACCACTTGGCCGTCTTGCATCAGGAATAGGATGGGACGCTGCCCATAGGTGATGAGTGAATAGGTGTTGAGGTCGATTTGGTAGGCCGGACGGAGGAAGGTATGGGTGTCGAGGGTGAGGGGGGCAATGGTGCTGTCCTGACTGGGGGTGAAGTAGAGAAAGGCGGTGGAATCGAGGTTGTTGCGCTGACAGATGTGGGTTAGCTTTTCGTCGGTCATCTGGCAGAACTGACAGCCAGGGGTGAGAAAGGCCACCACGTGTTTGCCGTGTGAGAGTTGAAGGCTGTGGAGCACGCCGCCAGGGGCGTTGGCGTGGTCTAGCTCCTCCTTGTTGTACACTTCCTGCGAGGGACCAAAAAGCCAGTTGTCGGGGGCTGAGCGGAAGAAGATTGTGACGGTGGGGACCAGCAGGATGGGCAGCCAGATGTACCAACGGGGGCGCCACGCCCACGGTTTTGCGCCCATGGCAAAGACCAGGGCGACGAGGAGGAGGATGTTTTTGATGATGGACTTGGCTGGGTCGATTTCGACCAGCGGCCCCATGCAATGGCAGCTATCGGTGCGTCCGATGAGGGTGGCATAGCCAAGGAAGAGGGTAAACAGGACCAGCATGAGCATTGCGCATGTGTCTACCCACCGATTGAAAATGTTGGCAAGGAGTCCGATGCCAATTAGAACCTCGGCACAGATAACCAACCGCGCGACGAGGAAGGACAGGTTGAGCGACAGCAGGTTGTATGAAAAGATGTAGATTTCAAACTGGTCGATGCCGACGAGTTTGGCAAGGGCCGAGACGATGAAAAAAACACCCAGCAGCATTCGCACGACGAGTGCTGCCAGACGAAGGGGTTTGTTGCGGAAAGGTGTCAATCTTTAGCCTCCGTGCAGGTGACCTCTTCCATTTCGCGGATGAGTTTGCCTTCAATCAGGCGTTCGAAACCAAGACGGGTGATGGAGGAGCAGCGGAAGCCGGCATCGGCGTTGACGTAGGTCACCACGTTTTCGTTGTCAACATTGACGCACTGGCAACGGCGTTCTTTGCTGCAGCCGCTAAGGAGCAACAGGGCTGCGGCGAGCAGGGAAAAGATGTATTTCTTCATGGCGGTTTTACTTTTGATAAACAATGTTGGTGTCGGCCTCGAAAGGATAGTCGGTGCAGACGATGTTGTCGACGTGGGAAGAGTCGAGGGCGTCGAAATAGGTGACGTGGTTGAGCTGGCTGCAGCTGCCATGTTTGATGGTGATGATGCGGGTGGACTGCGTACCGATGATGGAGCAGCGGCAGTTCTTCTCTTTGGCGCAGGAGGCACACAGCACAAGGGCAGCAACACCTATTAGGGTTAAAACTTTCTTCATATACTCTCGGATTATTTCAAAATGCAAAAATACAAAAAAAAAAAGATATAGCATCTTTTTTTTGTATTTTTAGATGGAACCATTGGGTGGGCCTCAACCTTTCACGCGGCAGAGCATGAGGCCGTCGCGAAGGGGGAGGAGGATATTTTGGATGCGAGGGTCGGAGGTGAGAGTGTCGTTGAGGTGCTGGATGATGCGTGTGGAACGGTCGCAGCGCAGTTGCGTTTCGGGCTCTTCTACGACACGGCCGTACCAGAGCATATTGTCGAAGATGATCAGTCCTCCAGGGCGCATCTTGGGCAGAATGATGTTGTAGTAGTGTTCATAGTTGGTTTTGTCGGCATCGATGAAAGCTAGGTCGATGTTGTTGGGCAGGGTGGGGAGGATGTCGAGGGCTTGTCCGATGTGGAGTTGGATGAGGTCGGATACTTCTGCCATCTGGGCATGGCTGCGAATGATGGCTTCGTATTCCTCGTTGGCCTCGATGACATGTAGGGTGCCGCCTGGGCGCATGCCGCGGGCGATGCAGATGGCTCCATAGCCGGCAAAGCTGCCCACCTCAACAGCCAGGGTGGGGGATGCCAGCCTGGTGAGCATGTGCAGGAGCGTGCCCTGATAAGGAGTGGACGACATGTGGGGGTTGGCGGTGTGGAGGGCGATGCTGCGGTAGATGTCGTTCAGCACCTTGTCGGGCGCACTAGTATGCTGTGCGCAATAATCCTCGAGGGTGTTCATGCTTTGTGACGGCTATAGTTGACGAAGAAGTTCTTCGAGTTGTGTCTCATCGTGTACCAGTACCTCGCGGGCTTTGGAACCGTTGTATGGCCCCACGATGCCGGCAGCTTCTAGCTGGTCGATGATGCGGCCGGCCCGGTTATAGCCGAGCTGCAGCTTGCGCTGGAGTAAGGAGGTGGAGCCAAACTGGCTGGCCACCACCAAACGTGCGGCATCGTTGAAGAACTCGTCTTTTTGTTTGGGGTCGAAATCTTTGTTGGGCTCCTCGTTTTCGTCGAGGTATTCGGGAAGGAGGAAGCCGTCGGGATAGCCCCGTTGGGAACCGATGAAGTCGGCCAGTTGTTCTATTTCCTCGGTCTCGATGAGGGCGCATTGGATGCGGACGAGGTCGGAACCGGAGAGGGAGATGAGCATGTCGCCACGACCGATGAGGCGTTGGGCACCACTACAGTCGAGGATGGTGCGGGAATCGATGCCGCTGGTTACTTTGAAGGCAATGCGTGCTGGGAAGTTGGCCTTGATGGTGCCGGTGATGATGTTGGTGGTGGGACGCTGGGTGGCGATGATGAGGTGTATGCCCACGGCACGTGCAAGCTGGGCGAGGCGGCAGATGGGCATTTCGACCTCCTTTCCGGCCGTCATGATGAGGTCGGCAAACTCGTCTATAACCAGCACGATATAGGGCAGATATCGGTGCCCGTTCTCAGGGTTGAGGTGGCGATGGATGAACTTGTCGTTATATTCTGTTATCTTGCGCACGCCGGCCAGCCGTAGCAGGTCGTAGCGTTGGTCCATCTCGATGCAGAGGGAGTTGAGCGTGCGCACCACTTTCTTGACATCGGTGATGATGGCCTCGTCGCTATCGGGGAGTTTGGCCAGGTAGTGGCGCTCTATTTTATTGTATAGTGACAGCTCCACCTTCTTGGGGTCGACCATCACAAACTTGAGCTCGGAGGGGTGTTTCTTATAGAGGAGGGAGGCGATGACGGCATTGAGTCCGACCGACTTACCCGTGCCGGTGGCACCGGCCATGAGCAGGTGGGGCATTTTGGCCAGATCGGTGACGAAAGGTTCGTTGCTGATGGTTTTGCCAAAGGCGATGGGCAACTCCATCTTGGTGTTTTTGACAAAGGCATCGCACTCCAGCATGTTCTTCATCGATACGATTTGAGGATTGGCATTAGGCACCTCAATACCCACGGTGCCGCGCCCGGGTATGGGCGCAATGATGCGTATGCCGAGGGCGGAAAGGCTGAGGGCGATGTCGTCCTCGAGGTTCTTGATTTTGGAGATGCGCACCCCTGGGGCGGGCTTGATTTCATAGAGGGTGACGGTGGGTCCGGGTGAGGCTGTGATTTGGACAATCTCGATGCCGTAGTTGCGCAGGGTTTCTACAATCAGGTCCTTGTTGGCCACCAGCTCCTCCTTGGTAACCTTGGTGTTTTTGGTTTCCCAATCTGTCAGAAGGTCAGTCGAGGGCATCTGGTATTGCTTAAGGTCCAAATGAGGGTCGTAAAGCTGGTCGAAACCATAATGTGTGCCTTCTTGGGTGGCTTCCAGCTCAGAGTATTTTTCCCCATCTTCCTCATCATCGGCATTGCTGTTGATGTTCATGTGGGTGTCGTCGATGGTGAAGTCTACCTCCTTTTGTGTGGCCGACTTGGGCGTATCTTGACTGCCCTGTTGTGCCTTCTGATTGATGCGAGCAAACTCATCGTCGATGTCGAAGGTTACTTTCTCCTCCTTGGGCTTGGGGGCTGTGGGAGGAATGACCGTCTCGACGGTTTCAGCCTCCTCTTCTTCCTCTTCTTGGTCTTTGGCTTTGAGATTATTAATCTTTTCTTTGAGGTTGACCTTGGGCAGGCTTACATCGGGCATCTTGGGCATCTTGAAGCGGACGCGATGAATGAAAATCAATACCACCACGGCCACAAAAATGAGCAATATCACCACACCCCAACGGATGAGCAGATAGAGCTGCTCAGACACAAATTTGCCGGTAATACCCACATAGTTGCTGAAGGTTTCGCTCTTGAAGAAACGACCATTGAGATAGCCCAGCACCGTGGAAATCCACAGCATCCAGAATAGGGTCACCCAGAAGGTGCGCCACCATGGCATCAGGTTGACCTTCCACAGCCTTAGGCCATAGAGGAACAGCAGAAATGAAAAACCCAGGGAGGCGATGCCGAAGGTGTCCTGAACGAGGGTGTTGGCTAAATGATAGCCCAGCCGTCCCAGCCAGTTGCTTTGGCTTGGCCAGGAAATAAAGAAGGAAAAGGTGGCAACGGTTAGGAAAAGTGCCAGCAGGATGTAGCAGGCACCGCGCAATTTGCGGCCGCGTTCGCTTTTCCAAAATTCGACAAATTTTCCTGTTGGGCGTACTTTCTTTTTCTTCTTCGATGTATTTGCTTTTGCCATGGGGTGCTTACTTTTTTTTACTCCGTGAATGGTGGAGGGGGCAATTGTGTTGTTTAAATGTTTAAAAAGATGCTATAGTAACCCTGTGGGATGCTATAGCATCTGTTTTCTTTAGTTGGTGTAGGACTGGCTACTATTCCAAGAGCTCGGCAGCGTCCTGGAACTCTTTCATGATTGCGGCAAACTCCTCGTCGGTCACATCTTTGTAACCTGCAGGAAGGAGCATCTCGGCCTCTTTCACTTTGCCCTTGACGATTTCAATGCAGGTGTAGGTGATAGCGCGACCTTCGGAACCCTGCTGGGTGAAGATGAGGGGGAAGCCTTTGGTGTTGCCGAAAAGAAGGCAGTATTCTGGTCCAATCTCGTTGGTGTACCAGCATTCGACGGGGTTGTCGGTGCCGGTCTCGTCATAGCGGTGCATGATCATTTTCTTGGCGGTGAAACCAAAGATGTCTTTGGTGCCCTCTACGTTTTCATAGTAGTAATGACCGGGTTCTTTGTCTTCCAGATAGAGGCTGTCCATCTCTTCCTTGGTGGATTCGCCACGAACGAGCAATTTGCCGTCGCCGTCGTAGTTTTCCAGTTCAATGCCGTTGGCGGCAAGGTAACCGATGGCTTGACTGAGGTCGATGGCTTGTGCCACCTTCATGCCGTTTTGCTGGGTTTGACCGGTCATGAGCTTGTTGTCGAATACTTTCACTTCGATGGTACTCTGCTCTTCGGGAATTTGAACATCCACCGTTCCGGTGCTGGTGAGTTTATACTTGACAATTCCACGGAAATTGTTCTGAGCGTTCACCGCTCCCCATGAAAGCACCATGATGAGTGCTGCAACCAATAATTTTTTCATCGTTCTATAGTAATTGTTGTTTTTATCTTATTGCTCATAACGAAAAAATGGGGGAAATAGTATCTGTCCCCCATAAAAAAACTATTTTCATTTCACCCAATCACCATCCTTTGGGCAGTACGATGTTGGCAACCAGGTGTGCATCTTCAAAGAGAGGGGCAATCTCCTCGTCGGTGAATCCCGCTATTCCGCACCCAATCCGAGTCACCAAGAAGGTGAGGTCGGGGTGTTGCTGGGCAAATTGGATAAACTCGTCAACATAGGGTTTGATGGTCTCCACGCCCCCTTGCATGGTGGGTATGGCGTAGCTCTGCCCCTGAAGTCCCACACCTTGCCCCATTTGGGCTCCAAAGCGTTCCAGAGCTATGCGGGCGGCCCCTCCACCGTGCATGCCGGCCAGATTGCTGCCGAAGACAAAGATTTCGTTTTCTTTGAGGTGGGTAATGAATTCGGGTGTATTCATATTATCAGCGTCTTAGTTGTTGATAAAAGTGCGTTGTCCCCAATTGTCGCCAAGGCTGCCGCCAATAATCATGCTGGGTTCTTGCAACTTGCCCTGCAGCGATGATTCGTAGGCTTGATTCTTGGTTACGTTGTTGAACAACTCTTGGAAGGTGATTTCGCCTCGGGTATACTTGAGTTCCTTCAAGATATAATAGGTAAAGAAACCGTGGTGCTGGTCGATAAAGCTGTAGGCGGTCTTGTCGCCGTCGGCGGCCATGAAGATGACAATGTCATCGCGCACGCGGGGAGCACGGTAGCGCTTGGTCTCACGTTCCATGCCGAAGAATTCTTTGCCGTTGCGCTGGTAGCCGTTGCAGCTGGCATCGATGATGAAGGTGTAGCTCAGAGCCTGGGTCTTCTTAAACCAGCCGCAGAGGGTATCGATGGAGATGCATTGGCTCAGCACTTTCTCCATGTCCTTGCCTTCAAGGGTGATGCCGCTGGGCAGGGTGCCGTCCTTGCTGCGGAAAGCGCGAATCTTGCTCACGTCGATGCCGCTGGGCATCAAGTAGGGCTGATATTTTGAGTTGCTGGTGCCATGGCCGGCATAGTAGATGATGATGTGCACGTCGCCACTTTGAGCCTTGATGATGTCTTTGAGCCAGTGGATGCCCTCATTGTATATCATCTGGCGGTTGGCATTGTGCAGCACTTTCACGTGGCGTGAGGGAATGCCCAGGGTGTGCACGAAATACTGGTGCAGCACATCACCGTCGTTGCTGGCATAGTCGCAGTTGGGCAGCGGGGCGGTATATTCTTCGTCGGCAACAATCAGGGCGTAGGTCTTGCTGTTGCTGTTCTCTTCGATAGAGGGGATGTTGAAGTCCACGTACTCATCGTTCATCAGGGCGGCCTCCATGGTCTTGGCGGCTTGGTCGAAAGCACCGTGGACCACAATTTGCAGTTGGCTGCGGCGGTAGTGGGGGCCGGTCATGTCGAAACAACGGGTGATGTAGCGGTATTCGTTGTCGGTGTTTTTCAGCTGGCGGACGTTGTTGGCCAGAAAGTCCTGTACGCTGCGGGCACGCAGATAGGCCAGCTGGGCGTTGGTGGTGATTCCGTCCTTGGTGTCGACGCTGATACGCACATTCTCGTCGTTGAAGACGGCGGGCATATAGCGCAGGTCGCCAAACTCACCCTTGTAGTCGATATGGCTGATTTCGGCGGCATCGGTGGTGGAGGTGATGGTAATGGTGGTCTTTTTGCCGGCGGCAAAGAGGTCGCTCAACTCCTCGTCGATCATGCGTTGGGTGAGGGAACAAATGGCACGGCACGAATTGGAGGTGTTCCACAGGTAGGCGGCTGAAGGGTAGTCGTCCTCCGTGCCCTCAAAATGGTGGCAGGTGTAGGCTATGTTGTAGATATAGTTGATTTCGGCGATGCCATCCTCGGTGGTGTCCTCCTGCACGTCGGTAGTGATGCGCACGAAGGTTTCGTCGTACAGCTTTTCAGCGTTGGGCAGGTTGATAAGCAGGTGTTGTATCTTTTTGTTCATCATCTTCTCGCGCTGCTGAGTGGTTTGGCGCAGCCTCTTGAGGATGAAGGTGTGAATGTCATCGTTGTATTGATGTTCGCTCTGCGGAGAGTCCGAAACCGTCTGAGCCCCACCGCTCAAGGGCAAGGCTACAATCATTGCCAGCAGCGCCAGCAGCGCCATACGGCGGAAGTTCTTAAAGTGTCTTTTCATTGCGCAATGAATATTATTTTTCAAATTGCAAAATTATATCTTTTTGTCCAATTAAAATCCCCCTCTCCTGGAAAATAATCAACCTTGGAAAGTTAATAAAATTGGAGTATGTCTGGGTGCTGCGAATCTTTATGAGGAATGGGGTTAGATGAGTGTGCGGGTCCTTTGGCGGTAGGCGGCATAGCCGGGTTTGTTTTCCAGTTGGCGTTTCTCCATCATAGGAATGCTGATGAAGAGGAAGAGGGCCGTCATGGCAATGGGGGCAGCAATCAGCCATGGACGACACGCAAACCCGTTCACCGAGACATACATCAACCATACGCCCCACCACATGCTTATTTCGCCGAAGTAATTGGGGTGACGGCCATGTTTCCAAAGCCCATCTTGTAGGATTTCATTGTGGTTGGGATGCTGGCGAACAAAGCGATGGCGCTGGATGTCGGCTGTGAGCTCTATGGCTACAGCTCCCAGACAAACGGCCAACGCTGCCCAAGAGAGGATGTTGGCCTGTTGGTGCTGTTCGGGGAGTAGCAGGGCTGGCAACATGTTGAAGAAGACCAAAAGGGTGGGCATCATATTGAGTCCGGAGAAATTGATAATATGAAAAATGAAAGGACGGCAATTGCTGCGATAGCGTGTGTATCGCCAGTCTTCGGCATAAATGCCCCTGAAAGTATATGCCCAGTTGGCGGTAAGTCGTATGCCCCATAGCCATACGGCCACCAACAGCATGAGATAAGGGGTATTAAAACCCTTGATGAAAAGCCATATCGTGAGTAGGACTGGTGGCGCCACACTCCAGTAGGGGTCGTATATGGAAACATTTTTGTAAATTAGGCCAAACAACCACACATAGACAGTCGCCACCACATCGGCACCCAGCAGGCAAAGAACACCATTGGCATTCATCTTCCCCATCCAACGGTAGGTTAGCACTCCCACTCCGATAGAGGAGAGGTAAATAAGGGCCACGATGGCAAAACTCAATCCACGTGAGCGGTTTCCCAACAGCCAATGTACCCTTGATCGGTAATCCAGATAATCATTTCCAAAATCCTTCAGCAGGCGTTTTTCTTCACTCCTCACTTGACTCAGCATGATGCCGACAAACCCTACCCAGACAACCGCCGCCTGCCAAGTGTGGAGAAGGGCGGCGATGCCTCCCAGGTAGATGAAAACACCCAATAGCATCGGGTTGCGACTGAAGCCGTAGGGACCATCGATGAGTAATTGCTGTGTGCGAGGTGCCACTTCATGGCCATAAGGGTCGAAAGGATTCCCTTTTCCAACCCTGCGCATGTGGACAATTGACCAGATGCTAAGTGTCAGCCCTACAGCCATTAGTAATCCTCCTGTCACCCACAGCCATTCGCTGGCTTCGAAAGACTTTCCCCCAACCCACCACATCAAGCAAGGTAGCAGAATAATAAAAATGAGAAACCCAAGCAGGTAACCGGCTATTTCACGTAATACTCTATTCATGGTTGTTGCTTTTATTTCTTATTGATAATTAATAAGTTACTGTATATCGTGATTGATATATCCAAATACAAAGGTACGATTTTATTTCCAAGTAAATAAATGCTTAAATCACTATGCTTTCTAATCACGCTACCTCCTAATCACGATGCTTTCTAATCATGATGCCTCCTAATCACGATGCCTCTTCCCCGTAGCGATTGCCTCAAGTGTTGTTTTTTTGGATGTATTGCCCCAGTTGCCATATTTCCCTGTTGGCTTGGTGTAAGGTAGCTGTTAGTTGTAACTTACTCCTAATATTAGATTAGGTTTTGTTTATACTTATATTTTGTTTATATTATCATTACTAATCAAAATATAATATAAACCTAATCAATACCTAATCTAAATCTAATCTAAATGATGAATTTACCCTTAAGTAACAGGTACTTGTATATTCCCATTTTCGGTGTTTCTTGGTCAAGAGGGAACTTTTTCTTCAAGTTGTTTTTGGGACATGGAGTTGTATTTGATTTGTCATATTTGGGGTTATCCCATACGCTTCTTTTCTCGACCGTGGGGGCGTTTTATGAAGGTGTAAGAATACTAAGCAAATCAATTGGAAAGGCTGATTTGCATCTATTTGTATATGTTATGGATGAGGTGGGGAAGGGTTCTTCCTCCACTTTTTATCAGAAATCTCTTAGAAGTCGTCTTCGTCCTGCGGGACGAGGGTGGTGTAGAGGTTGTAAAGGTCGGCGATGACTTTCTTTTGGCTGAATTTTTCGCGCTGGACGCGGCCTTTGGCCACCAGGTCGGCTCGGAGGTTAGGGTCCTCGATGATGCGCATGAGTTGTTGGGCCACCTCGTCGGGATTGTCGGGGCTGGCATAAAGGGCGGCATCGCCGCCGGCCTCGGGCATGGACGAGACATTGGAGGTGACGACAGGGGTGTCGCAACACATGGATTCAAGAATGGGGATGCCGAAACCCTCGAAATGCGACATGTACACCGACGCGATGGCGTTGGCATAGAGGGCCGGGAAGTCCTCAAAGTCGGCATTGGAGACGAAATGGACGCGGTTGGTAAGTTTCTGCGCTTTGATTTCGGACATGACCTCGTAGTAGTAGCGGCCGCGTTGACGACCCACGATGACCAGATGAATGTCTTGAGGCAACTTGGCTATGGCCTTGACAACGGTGCGCTGGTTCTTGCGTTCCTCGATGGTGCCTACGCATACCACATATTTTTCGGGCAGGTGGTACATCTTGGTGATGTCGTGGCGCTCGTCGACGGTGATGGGCTGCCAGAAGATGGGGTCGCATGACTGGTAGATGACATGGATTTTTGACTCCGGCACATGCATGTATTTGATGAGGTCCTGCTTAGTGGACTCGCTAATGGCCACAACGGCATCGGCTATGCGGCAGGAATGGCGTTGCTTAACGCGGTGGGCTAAGCGGTCGAAGGGGCGGTAGTATTGTGGGTGGCGCCAGACGATGAGATCGTGCATGGTTACGACGCGTTTGATGCTGTGGGGAATGCCATGAGGCAGTTCGTGGCTGAGACCGTGGAAAATGTCCACCTTATCCGTCTTGAGGTGCATGGCGATGCCATGGCTGCGCCAAAGATTGGGAAAGTGGCGGTCGAAGCCAGAGGGTTTCCGTGTGGAAATATTGGCATAGCTGGTAAAATAGTTGCGGTAGTCGCCTGACATGTCGGGGGAATAGAGGATGGAGCGGACCTCGTTGTGTTCGTGTGCAAGGCCACAGATGAGCATGCGGCTATAGTTGCCCAGCCCGGTGTTATTTTTGAATGCTCTTTTAGCTTCGAAGCCAATGATCATATTGATGCTTGTTTGTTTTGAATTTGCAAAAGTACGAAAAAAAAATGTATCTTTGCATTTTAATTACGAATTAAAGTTTTTTAATAGTTTGCTAATACACTAATGGATAGAATTACAGCCATCATCATCACACAGAACGAAGAGCGCAATATTGGGCGCTGTCTGGTCTCGCTGAGAGGGGTGGCCGACGAGGTAGTGGTGGTGGACAGTGGCTCCACCGACGCAACCGAGCGTATTTGCCGTGAGCAGGGAGTTGTCTTCCAGCACCATGATTGGGCGGGCTATTCCGGACAGAAAAACTACGCCGAAAGTTTGGCGACAGGGAGCTGGATTCTCTCCATCGATGCCGATGAGGCCCTGTCGGAAGAATTGCGGGAATCGCTAATGCAGCTCAAAACCAGTAGTCCTGCAGAGGAGTTTGTGTACAGTTTCTGCCGCCTTACCAACTGCTGCGGTCAATGGATAAGGCATGGCGGCTGGTATCCCGATGAGAAGATAAGGCTTTGGCACAAAGGTATTTGCCGTTGGGATGGGATGGTTCACGAAGAATTGACGTTTGCACGACCCGTGAGGAGGCAGCGGCTGGCCGGCGACTTGCTGCATTACAGCTACTACAGCATAAATGAGTTGGCGGCAAGGCAGGTGAAGTATGCCGACCTGGCAGCCCAGAAAGCGTACGAACAGGGCAAACGTTGTCCCAAAGGAGCATTGGTGGTGAAACCGCTGTGGACTTTCCTGCGAAACTACATTTTTAAGGGTGGTTTCTTGGATGGGAGTGCCGGTTTTGAAGTATGTCGGATGACGGCGTTTTACACGATGGTGAAATATGCACGGCTGAGAGAGCTGTGGAAACAAGATTGAAGTTGACTACTTTTTAATAACTTATTGATTATGCCTGAGATAAAAGATAGTAACAGGGATTTATTTGCCAAATATACTTTAGATGAGAAACAGCGGCTGTATGATGCGGCTGCAGAGTTGTTTAGTGAGAATAAAAAACAATTGTTCGACCGACTGGTGCAGAACCGTACACGCCATATATGCGTTGTGTTGGAGGACATCTTCCAGTCGCACAATGCAAGTGCAGTACTCCGCAGTTGTGACTGTTTCGGCGTGCAGGATGTGCATGTGATCGAGGACCGCAATAAGTATATGCCGAATAGCGATGTGTCGATGGGGTCGGACAAATGGGTGGATTACTACAAGCACCCCAATATCCTGCAAACTTATGACGAATTGCACAAGAAGGGCTATCGAATTATTGCCACGCTGCCACATGAAAATGACACCATGATAACAGACTTGGACATTACACACCCAACGGCCTTGGTCTTTGGCACCGAGCTGACAGGTCTGACTCAGGATGCCATTGACCATGCAGACGGATATGTGAAGGTGCCCATGTATGGTTTCACCGAGAGTTTCAATATATCGGTGTGCGCAGCTCTTTCTCTTTTCTATTTGACCGAGAAGATGCGTTCCAACAAGGACATCTCCTGGCAATTAAGTCAAGATGAGCAAGCAACGCTGAAGCTCTATTGGAGTATGCAGGTAATACATGATGGTCGGCATGTGATGGAGCAGGTGGAGAAAAGGCTTTTTGGCAAGCTTTGATGCTGTTTGAGCCACGTGGATAATAATTATTTGGCTGTATAAATTTTTTTTAGTACCTTTGTAAGTTCAATTGGAAATAGTAACAATTTAATAAAATACACAATATGAAAAAGATACTTGTTCTTGCTGCACTCGTTGTGATGAGTCAGGCAGTAGTATTTGCACAGAAAGAAAAAACTGTAAAAGAGGCTGATGTGCCCGTCCGTTATGTAAAAGACTTCCAAAACCAAGCAAGCGATGCCCAAAACGTGGTATGGACCATGGCTCTGGACAGCTCGGCTTATATGGCCACTTTCACCAGTGTCGATGGCGACAAGCAGGCTATTCGTTTTACTACCAAGACTTCTGAAACCCGCTACTATATTGAGGACAAGTACATTCCCCATGCCATCAAAGACACCGTTGCTCACCAATTCCCCAAACACAAAATCAGCGAGGTGTATATCCGCAATCTCAAAGGCAAAATGACTTACCAATGCCGCATTTATCAGAAGAAAGGCTTCCTGTTTTGGAAGAGAGAGACTAACGTGAAGATTATCTCCTTTGAGACCAATAGCAAGATTATTGAGGTAGTGGAAGAATCGAAATAATTTGGAATGACCGATTGGTTAAAAAAGGCCCTTCAGAGAATTGAAGGACCTTTTTTATTATCTCTTTAAAGAGATGGTTGCCACCTGATGCTTGAAGAATTTTGAGGTGGAAACCATTTGCAACTACTCTACATTGAGAAGGTAGTAGTTCTTTTTGCCTTTCTGAATAAGGATACTGCCGCAGGTGAGGAGGTCGTTGGCTGAGAGGCAGCAATCTTCGCCCACTTTGGCTTTGTTGACGGAGATGGAGTTCTGCTTGAGCTCGCGACGAATTTCACCCTTAGAGGCGAACATGCCCACCTCTGCAGCGAGGTCGATAAGTGAGACACCCTCGTCGAGACGGCTGCGGGAGACGGTGAACTGAGGAACACCTTCGAAAACAGAGAGCATCGTGTCGCGGTCGAGGGCGTTGAGTTGCTTGGTGGTACCCTTGCCGAAGAGGAGTTCGGAGGCATTAACAGAGGCATTGTAGTCCTGCTCGCTGTGAACACGGCATGTGATGTCTTTGGCCAAAGCATGCTGGAGGATGCGACGTTCGGGAGCTTCGGCATGCTGGCGTTCGAGGTCGGCTATTTCCTCTTTGGAGAACATGGTGAAGATGCGGATGTAACGGGCTGTGTCAACATCGGAGCAGTTGAGCCAGAACTGATAGAACTTATAGGGGCTGGTTTTGGTAGGGTCGAGCCACACATTGCCGCCTTCGGTTTTGCCGAACTTGGTGCCATCGGCCTTGGTGATGAGGGGGCAGGTGAGTGCGTAGGCCTCGCCTCCCTCCATGCGACGAATGAGCTCGGTGCCGGTGGTGATGTTGCCCCATTGGTCGGATCCACCCATCTGTAGGCGACAGCCTTTGGTGCGATAGAGGGTAAGGTAGTCGTAGGCCTGGAGGAGCTGGTAGCTGAACTCGGTGAAGGAAAGACCGGTTTCTAAACGTTTTTTCACAGAGTCTTTGGTCATCATATAGTTAACGGTGATATGTTTGCCTACATCACGGATGAAATCGAGGAAGAGGTAATCCTTCATCCAATCGTAGTTATTGACAATCTCAGCACCATTGACGGGATTGTCGAAATCGAGGAATTTAGAAAGCTGTTTACGGATGCATTGGACATTGTGGTTGACTTCCTCGGGGGTGAGAAGCTTACGTTCTTGAGCCTTGAAAGAAGGGTCGCCAATCATACCCGTGGCACCCCCTACAAGGGCGAGCGGTTTGTGCCCAGCTACCTGGAGGTGCTTGAGCAGCATGATGCTGACAAGGTGGCCGATGTGGAGGGAATCGGCTGTGGGGTCGATGCCAACATAAGCGGTGGTTACCTCTTTGGAGAGCTGTTCCTCGGTGCCTGGCATGATGTCGTGAATCATGCCGCGCCATTTGAGTTCTTGGACAAGATTTTTGTTCATCGAATGAGAATGAAATATGTGTTATAAATATGGAATAGATACTATATATAAAAAAGAGGTACTGTGTTTGTTGGACCAGTACCTCTTTCGTTATCTAATTAGAATTATCTTACGACCAACTTAGAGGTAGCGGTCTGGCCACCCACGATAACGTTGACCAGATACATGCCGTGTTGGAGATTCTGGCAACTGATGGCGTGGGTGTGGATGCCCTCGCTAAGTCTGCCAAGATTCTCGGTATAGACAACCTTTCCCGTGAGGTCGTAGACCTTCACAACAGCCTGACCGGCCTGAGCGATAGTAAGCTCAAGAGTAGCTTGGTCGACGGCGGGGTTGGGGTAGAGGCGGACCTGGTTGGCACCAGTGTTGGCAACGGTGGGAATGCCGTTGAAGATATTGGAGTCGAGAATTTCATTGACGTGGTCAACCACATAGGTGGAATCCATGAAGATACCACGGCCATAAGTGCCGAAGTACATGGCATAGGCCCACTTGGTCTTGGGGAAGTAGTACTGAACTTCGGAGACACCGTCGTGACCAACATAAGAAATCATAGGATAGTTGCAGGTGACCTGATACATAGAGGTGACAGGAACGCCGTTGAAGGCACCATAGGCCTGCCAAGAAGGATTGTTGACGCTGGCAGCTTTGAAGACACCATCCTCAGTACCAACATAGACCTCGCCAGTGGTGTACTCAATCATGGCACTGTAGGCGGGGGTGGGAGTGGGCAGAGGAATGTTGCTGATGGTGTAGTTGTTGCTGGAAGCATTGTTGATGTATACAACATTGGGTGCGTTGTTGCCATAACCATCGAAAGTGACGATGATAGCATCGCGGCCCTGACGAGGATCGACGTTGATGGAGGAAATACGACGGTTGAAGTAGATGCTGGTGTCGGAAGCCATCATCGTATCGGTGGTGGTGATGCGGGTGCTGATCTTATAGTTGAGCTGGTCGCGGATTTCGTGAACAGAGGCACTATAGTCGGCGGAGTTGATGCCATGAACGCGAGCGATGAAGGATTTCTTGGCTTTGCTGTCCTCAACAACAACAAAGGCGCAGTCGCCATCCTGAGACATGGCAGTATAGCGGACTACCATGTTGGGATAGGAGGCACCGTTGACGCAGTAGATATGGCTCCAGAAACGGGTGTCGTTGTCGTCATTAAAGATTTTACGGAAGTCGGTGGGGAACCAGCAGTAAGAAACGTTGGAATTGCTGGGCATGTCGTTCTCAACGGTAACGGCCAGCATGCGGCTCAGGTAAGGCTGATGGATTGTCTGGCGCATTTCGTTGCCAACGGTGAAGTTATGGTCGAAGACATGGTAGAAAGGATAGCTGGCGTGGGCAGGATCGAGCACCACCATGGAGTCGCCACGATGAATCTGGAAACGCGAGCCCATAAAGTTGTTATCGCTATTGGTAATATAGTGACGTTCGCCGTCGCGGATGACGTAACTGAGTGTGTCGATGGTGAAGGTAATGCTGTCGTTGGTGTAGGTGTTGTTGTCAGTCTCCCAGAGATGAATCTGGCCAATGGCGGGGCCACCAGCAATCAGGTTGGACATGAAGTCAACATCGGATGTCCAGGTCTGGGTGTTGGTGAAATCGTTGTAGTCGGCATAAGCACGGCCAATGGATCCGTTGGCAGAGGAGACAAAAATGGTACGACGGGAATAGGGTGCGTACTGAGTGAAACGGGAAGCTGCCACCTGACCACCGTTGCCCTTCCAAATAATGTTGGCTAAGTGGTTGAGGTTGGAACCGGAAGCATCATACCAAGAAGAGTCATTGATACCACCGTTGTGTTCGGTACGAGCCTCGATGTAGGGGCAAGCGTTGGCGTTAGCACCGCTGATGATGGAACCGTCGGGGCAAACGGCGAGGCCGTTGATTTGTACGGTATTCATGCCGCGGTTGAGGTTGGAGAAGAGCGTCATGGGCTCGTTGTACCCATTGGAGAAATAGATACCGCCGTCGGTGACGATATAGTAACCTTCATACATGACGCTACGCTCGGCGTCCCAACGCACGTCAGGAACTATCTGATGAATGCCGGAGTGGACGAAAGTAGCGTTTGAGTAGACGGTAGCCATGTAGTCGCCGAAGTTTAAAGACTCATTGGAGGAAGAAACAGTCCATTGGAAAGGAGAGTTCTCCACATAACCTTTACCAACCCAGATGGCAGAACCACCGAGGAAGACCTTGGTGGGGTCGATGGGGCTGACGGTGAGGGCACCACAGGTAGCGTTGGTAGCAGCGGAGGTGAAGGGAGTGACGGTAGAGGTGGAAAGAAGGAGCCAGTTATTGGTGTTGCGGGTCAGGTAGAGGCCGGTCATTAAGCCGTTGGCGTTGGAAACCATGGCATAGAGGTAGGACTCGTCGGAGGGGGCAAGAGCCAAAGTGATATAAGAGGCATTAGCACCAAAGGCAGAGCAGCTACCAGTGATGTCCACGGGGGTGGAAGAATTAATCACATCGCTAATCTTGTAAAGGTGACCACCCTCGGCGAAGAAAGCTCTGTTGAACTGCTTTGAGAGAACAATATTGGAGACATTGCCGGAGAAGACCTTGGTGGGGGCATTGTTGAGGTCGCTCACCTGAGTGATATTCCAGCGGAAAAGACCTTTGGGAGTGGCCACATAGACATAGGTGATGCCTTGGAGGGTCATCACTTTAATATCGTTGACATTGGCAAAATCGGCCTCCAGATCGTTGCCGGGGTTGGTGTTGTTGAGACGGGTGAAGGTGGCATCGTCGGTATTGAAAAGGAAAATACCGCGACCGCGAGCTGCAAGTTTGTTAACCTTGTTGCCTTTGCCATAGTAGCTTTCGCCAGTACCGACGAGCAAGGTGTTTTCATTCAGCTTAGTCATGCAGCTGATGGGGAGGGTAATCTCCTCATCATTAAGGTAGCAAGGGAGGTAGTTCCAGATGTCCTCTTCGGCGTCGGAACGGGTGTAGAGGCCGCCAGTAGCAGCGCCAGCGTAAAGAGTGACAGAGGCGTCGGCACCACCTCCGAAAACGACGAGGGAAGTGACACGGCCACCAATGTTGTCCGGGCCGATTTCAACAAGATTGTTGTTTTGGTAATTGGCATTTTGGGCGGTAGCTGTGCCAACAAAGCACATTGCGAGGCCCGCAAATAAGCCGAGAAGTACTTTTCTACTTTTCATAAGATATTAATATTTAATTAGATATTTAATTTCCATTTACATATTTTAATTAGCAAAGATACATTTTTTTTTTATAATTGCGGCTTTTGCTCATAAAAAAAGAAAAAAAATTATAATTTGGCAATAAAGAAAAAATGATTGCGTTATACAACCAAAAAATAGCCCACGCTATTGATAAGAAAACTAAAACAATATTTTTTATTATATGGAAGATCAGCATTTCAACATTCAAGAACTGAATGCACGCATTGAGAGAGAAAGCGCCTTTGTGGACGCACTCACCATGGAACTACGCAAAAACATTGTAGGACAAAAGCACATGATTGAGAGTCTGATGATTGGTCTGTTGAGCAACGGCCACATCTTGCTCGAAGGTGTCCCCGGTTTGGCCAAGACCCTCACCATCACTTCGCTGGCCAATGCTATCGATGCCAAATTCAGCCGAATCCAATTCACTCCCGACCTACTTCCCGCCGACCTTCTGGGTACCATGATCTATAGCCAGAAAAGCGAAACATTTAACGTGAAGAAAGGCCCCATCTTCTCCAATTTCATCCTTGCTGACGAAATCAACCGTGCCCCTGCTAAGGTGCAGAGTGCCCTTCTTGAGGCCATGCAGGAGCGCCAGGTGACCATTGGCGAAACCACCTACAAACTGGAGGAACCCTTCTTGGTCATGGCCACCCAAAACCCCATCGAGCAGGAGGGTACCTACCCACTGCCAGAGGCACAGGTGGACCGTTTTATGCTGAAAGTGGTCATCAGCTATCCGCAGAAAGAAGAAGAACGCCAAATACTACACCAGTCGATGATGGGAGGCTTTACCAAACAGCAGCCCATCCTCAAACCTGCCGACATACTGAAGGCACGTGAGGTGGTGCGCGAAGTCTATATGGACGAGAAAATCGAGAACTACATCACCGACATCATCTTTGCCACCCGCTTCCCTGAACAATATCAGCTGAATAAGCTCAAGGGACTGATTAGCTATGGTGCTTCTCCTCGTGGTAGCATCAATCTTGCTTTGGCCTCTAAGGCATACGCCTTCATGCGTCGCCGCGGCTATGTTATTCCCGAGGATGTCCGCGCCATAGCCATGGATGTGCTCCGCCACCGTATAGGCCTTACTTATGAAGCTGAGGCTGAGAACATCACCAGCGAAGAGGTGGTCAATGAGATTCTCAACCGGGTGGACGTTCCCTAAAGTGGAGCTACAACGACCTTATGACGAATCTACTTGACACTAATTTATGGAACAGCAGAACAACGAAATAATAAAGAAAGTCCGCAAGATAGAAATCAAGGCAAAAGGACTGTCGCGCCAGCTTTTCTCGGGCGAATACCACAGCGCTTTCAAGGGACGTGGTATGGCCTTTAGCGAAGTGCGTGAATATCAGTATGGCGATGACGTGCGCAGCATCGATTGGAACGTCACCGCCCGACTGAATCATCCTTATGTGAAGATTTTTGAGGAGGAGCGCGAACTGACGGTGATGTTATTAGTCGATGTCAGCGGCAGCAATCGTTTCGGCACCCATCATCAGTTTAAAGAAGAGCTGGTGGCAGAAGTGGCTGCGACACTCGCTTTTAGTGCTATACAGAACAACGATAAAGTGGGTGTGATACTCTTCAGCGACAAGATTGAGAAATTCATCCCTCCCAAGAAAGGCAGCAGCCATATCCTCCGCATCATTCGCGAACTCATCACTTTCCGCCCAACCAGCAACGGTACCAACCTGGCCGAGGGCCTGCGGTATTTCACCAACGTTATCAAGAAACGTTGCACAGCCTTCTTGCTGAGCGACTTCTACGACGAGGGCTACTCCGACGCGCTGAAGATAGCCTCGCACAAGCACGACCTCATCTCCATCCGCATAGCCGATGAGAAAGAAGCCCGCTTGCCCGACCTTGGACTCACCAAGTTCTACGACCCCGAGACCTCTGAAACCATCTGGATTGACACCGCCGATGCTTCCCTCCGTCAGGCCTTTGCCAACCAATATGCTGCGCATGTGGCCAAAACCGATGAACTGATGAAGAAATACGGCATCGACACTACCGTGCTCTACACAGGCGAAGACTATGTGAAAGAACTTAAGAAACTATTCGACCGCCGTAGCGCCTGATGATACAAAACGCATTGAGAATGAATTTTATGAAACGACATTTAATAGCACTCATCTTTCTCCTTACCGCACTTGCCGCCACGGCGCAGGACACCATTGCGCCTGCAGAGTTGACACGCTATAAGTTTAAGTTGGACAGTACCTCATTCCTCATTGGCGACCAGGCCGAACTTGTCATCGAGCCTGCCACTATTTTTCCCACGTTGGAGGACCTCACCAACAACGACATCGTGGCTGTGCGCCAATGGGTAGACTCCACTAACGGCACCCTGCATACAGCTATCACCAGCTTCGAGGAAGGTGAACATTGGTACCATATCGGCACCGACTCGCTGCTCATCAACGTGCGGGATGTGGCAGGAGTGGACACAACCACCGCCAACATCAAAGACATTGCCGACATTCTGCGGCAGCCCTATACCTTTGGTGAGATTGCCAAGGTGGTGGGCATCATCTTGGGCATACTTGCCATCATTGCGGCGGCCATTTTCGTCATTCTCCGCCTCAAGAACCACAAGCCGCTCATCACCATTCCGCAAGAGCCTCCGTTACCGCCCGACACACGCGCTCTCAACGCCCTGGAGAACCTCCGTCAGCAACAGAAATGGCAGCAAGGCAAGGTGAAGGAGTATCACACCGAGTTGACCGACATTTTGCGCAATTATTTGGAAGAGACCTATCATATCCAGTCGACCGAGATGACTACCGATCAGACCCTCGATGCCTTCCAGTCTTCCCTGGCTTACAGCGAGGACAATTATGCAAAGCTGCGCCAAATCCTACAGACGGCAGACATGGTGAAATTTGCCAAGTCGGAACCGCTTCCTTATCAGCATGACCTTTCCATGACGCAGGCTGTCGACTTTGTCAAATCCACCGCTCCTCAACCTGCCCCTAATCCTAGCACCGCTTCCCTCAACACCGACCCTCAAAATACTAATCAACAACAATGAACCACCTGACTTTTGCCCATCCCTACCTGCTCTTGCTGCTGCTCATCATCCCGTTGATGGTGGTGTGGTATTTGTTGCGCTATCGCAAGCAGAAGCCGGCATTACAGTTTTCTAATATTGCTTTTTTCAAAGGCCTCAAAAAGACCTTCCGCCAACGCACCTATCCGTTGCTTTTCGTGTTGCGAATGGTGGCCATAGGTGCCTTGATTGTTGCTTTGGCCCGTCCACAAACCATGCTCAGCCGACAGGAGATGAAAGTGGAGGGCATCGACATCGTCCTGGCCATGGATGTTAGCGGTAGCATGTTGGCCGAGGATTTCCGCCCCAACCGCTTGGAAGCTGCCAAGAAAGTGGCCTCTGATTTCATCGAAGGACGTAAAAACGACCGCATGGGATTGGTGGTTTTCTCGGGCGAAGCCTTTACCCAGGTGCCGCTTACCATCGACCACCCCGTGCTGCTCAACCAACTGAAGGACATAAAGAGTGGCATGATTAAGGACGGTACCGCCTTAGGCGACGGCCTTGCCACCGCCATTAACCGCATCAAAGATAGCGAGGCCAAGAGCAAAGTCATCATTCTGCTTACCGACGGTATTAACAACCAAGGTGCTGTCGACCCGCAGAGTGCTGCCGAGATTGCCGCCCTCTACAATATCCGCCTCTACACGATCGGCTGCGGCACGCACGGCATGGCTCCCTACCCCTTCCGCGACCAGTTTGGACGTGTCCACTACCAAAACGTGCCCGTGGAACTGGATGAGCAGTTGCTCACCCAGATGGCCCAATCCACCAAGGATGGCCAGTATTTCCGTGCCACCAACAAGAAATCCCTCGAGAGCATTTTCAAACAGATTGATGAAATGGAAAAAAGCAAGATTGATGTCACCAAATATGCTCAAACCAAAGACCAATTTATGGGTTGGCTTGTCTTGGCCGGCATCGCTCTGCTGTTGGAGATACTCTTGGGACTTTTCTACTACCGCTCTACACCCTAAGACAAAAAACTATAATGGTTTTAGAACAATTGAATAACTCCATCAACTTCTAAACGATCAACTAAAGAAACACATGATTCAATTCGAACATCCCGCAATACTCTGGTTCTTGTTGCTCATACCTGTAGGTGTGGGCGTGTGGATTTGGCTGCAGTTCCGCAACAGGAAAAGACTGGAACAATTTGCCGACCGCACCATGTTTGGGCGACTCATTCCCGATGCCTCCCGTTGGCGTCCGCATACCAAATTCGGTCTTATTATGCTGGGTGCGGCCTTTCTCATCATTGCCATCGCTAATCCCCAGGAGGGCAGCAAAATGGTCAAAGGCGAACGACTTGGAAGCGACATTGCCATCTGCCTGGACGTTTCCAACAGTATGATGGCCGAGGATATCCAGCCCAACCGTCTCGAACGCAGCAAACGCATTGTCAATAACCTGCTTAGTGCTTTGGGCAGCGACCGCATTTCGTTGGTGGTATTTGCCGGCAGCAGCTATGTGCAGATGCCTCTTACCAGCGACTATAGTGCCGTCAAACTTTTTCTCGACCAGATCGACTGTTCCCTTATTAGCGCCCAAGGTACCGCCATTGGCGATGCTATCGACAAAGCTATGCAATCCTTTGGCTATGGCGACCCTGACCGCGAATGGGTTAAAAAGCAGGGCCGTGCCATCATCGTCATCTCCGATGGTGAGAACTTCGAGGACGATGCTGTCGCCGCCGCCCGCCAAGCCTCTTCCCAAGGGGTGCGGGTGTGTACCATCGGTATGGGTCTCACCTCCGGCACTCCCATTCCCGAGTACCGAGGTGGTCAACGTGTTGGTTATAAGCGCGACCGCGATGGCAACACCGTCACCACACACCTCGACGAAGCCACCCTCACGGCCATTGCCAATGCCGGCAAGGGCGTATATGTCCGCGCCAACAACAACTCCAGCGTCGAAGAGATTGTTCGTATGATTGAGGGGATGGAAAAAGACTCCTACGGCGAGGCCATGTTTTCCGAATACGAGAGCCGATACCAATATCCGCTCGTGGCTGCCCTGTTCTGCCTCTTGGCAGAGCTCTTCATCTTCGAGCGTCGCAACAAAAAAGTCAACCTCGACAAAATCCTGATTCAAGAAAATGAAAAGTAAAAAGTCTATACTATCCATCGCACTCCTGCTCCTCTTCCTGTCTGTGGCCGATTTGGCTGTCGCCCAAAGCGCCACGGCCCGCAAAGAAACCCGCAAGGGTAACAAGGAGTACAAGCAAAAGCAATACGACAAGGCCGAGGTCAACTATCGCCGAGCCCTACACGACGACAGTACTGCCTATCGTGCTCATTACAATTTGGGCAATACCCTTTACCGCCAAAAAAAATACGACGAGGCTGCCAGCCATTTCGACAAGGCTCTTTCCGCTCCCGATCTCAACGACAAAACCCGCAGCAAGATTCTGCACAACCGCGGTAACTGCAACCTCAAGAATGGCCTCAGCAAAGACAACCGTGCTGAGGGGTTGCAACAGTTTCAGCAAGCTGTCAAAGACTATCAGGAAGCCCTAAAACTAAACCCTAAGAACGACGACACCCGCTATAACCTTTCCTATGCCAAGAAATTGTTGCAGCAAGCCCAGCAGCAACAACAACAGCAAGGTGGCGGTCAGGATCAGAACAAAGACCAAAATAAGGACAACAAAGATCAGCAGGGTAAAAACGGTCAAAACAACCAGCAGGATCAGCAGAACCAGAACGATCAGCAGAATCAGCAAAACCAGCAGAACCAACAAAACCAGCAACAGCAGAACAAGAAAGACCGCGAGCAGCAGAAACGCCAGCAGCAGCAACAGCAACAAAAGAAACAGGATGCCGAGCGACTGTTGGAAGCTGTGAAAAACAACGAGAAAAACACCATGAAGGAGAACGCCAAACGAGTCGAGGCCGCCACTTCCGCAAAGATTGAAAAAGACTGGTAACAGATGACTATTATGAAAAGGTACGTATATTTATTTTTATTTCTAATTCTGGCGCTCAATGCCACCGCGCAGGAGCTTACCGTGAGGGCCCCCGGCCGGGTTGATTTGGGCCGCCGTTTCGAAGTCCGCTACGAAGTCAACGACCGCGCTTCCGACTTCCGTGGCCCCTCTTTCAAAGGACTTTCTGTACTCTCCGGTCCCATGACCTCGCAGAGTACCAGTATGTCTATCATCAATGGAAAAACCAGCCGTTCTTCTTCCTTTGGCTTTACCTACATTCTCCAAGCCGATGTGGAAGGCACGTTCAATATAGGTGGTGCCAGTTGTACTGTCGATGGAAAGAAGATTACCTGCCCGGGATTTACCATCACCGTTGAGAAAGGCACCCAGCAGGCACAGCCTCAGCATCCCAATGCCTATGGCGGTAATTCGCGCCAGCAACAGGCCTATGCCCAACCAGCCTCCTCAAGCAATATCGACAGCAAGCAGCTCTTTGCCCGAGCCAGCATTAGCAAGAGCAATCCCTACCAAGGCGAGCAGGTCATCCTCACCTATAAAATCTACACCCAAGTCTCCCTCAGCCAATATCAGATTGACAAACTCCCTGGCAACAAAGGCTTCTGGAGCGAGGACCTCACCAAGGATGGTAGCGTCAAGCAATATAGCGAGACGGTGAACGGCCGCAACTACCAAGTGGCTGAAATCCGCCGCGGCGCGCTCTTCGGTCAGGAGAGCGGCAAGCTCACCATCGAACCCCTCGACCTCGATGTGCTGGCCATCGTGCAGCGTCAGCGTCGCAGTACCGGCAGCATCTGGGACCTCTTTGATGATCCTTTCTTCAATCCCACCCAGGCTGTCGAGAAACATCTTAGCACCAACAGTCTTACCGTCAATGTGCGACCCCTCCCGGGCGGAGCTCCTGATGGCTTTAATGGTGCCGTCGGCAAATTCTCTGCCAAAAGTGGTGTCGACACGCGTGAGGTGCGTGCCAACGAGGCCATCACCTATCGCCTCACTATCTCCGGCAGCGGCAACCTGATGCTGATTGATGCTCCCAAGCTCAACTTCCCCAAGGTCTTTGAGGTCTACGACCCTCAGATTGACGACAAAATTTCCCGTTCCAACAGCGGCATCAGCGGTAGCCGCACCTTTGAGTGGGTGCTCATCCCCCGCAGCCAAGGCGACTATGAGATTCCTGCCTTCGACTTTGCCTATTTCGACCCCTCTACTGGCAAATACGCCACCTCGCATGTCGATGCCATCTCCGTGCATATCAACAAGGGCGACCCCAACGCCATGAAGAATGTCACCTCCAATAAGAGCAATGTCAAGCTGCTCAATAGCGACATCAATTACATCCAAACCGGTGCCACCCATTTCGAAATCCTCAACCAGAAACATGGTGTTGAGTGGTGGTTCTGGACATTCTTAGTGCTCATTCTTGGCGGTGCCATTGTTGCCATCCTTCTGGGTAGGAGGTATCAAGCCCAGCAGCAGGACATTGCCGGTGTGCGTCTGCGTCGTGCTACCAAGGAGGCCCGCAAACGGCTGAAAAAAGCCGCTGCGCACCTCTATACTGGCGACGATAATAGTTTCTATGAGGAAATATACAAGGCCATTTGGGGCTGTTTGGCAGATAAATACAATATTGAACTTTCGCGTCTTAGCAGCGACACCGTTCACGATTGTCTCGTAGAAAAGTCCGTACCCGAAGAGCAGCAACAGCGCATTATGAAAACTCTTCAGGATGTCGACTTTGCCCGTTTCGCTCCCGGTGATGCCGCTACCAAGAAACAGCAGATTTACGATGAAGCCCTTGAAATGATTGTCATGATCTAACCCCCAATTGATGAAAAACATGAAAAAGATACTCATCCTCCTCACCCTTCTCTGTCCTGTTTGCCTTTTTGCCCAAACTCCGCGCGAACTCATGCAGCATGGCAACGAGGCCTACGGCAAGTCCGACTTTGTTGGGGCCGCCAACGCCTACAACGCCATTCTCGATGCCGGCTACGTCTCTGCCGACCTTTACTACAACTTGGGCAATGCTTACTACCGCCAGGAAGAATACGGATTGGCCATTCTCAATTATGAGCGTGCCCTTCGTCTAAAGCCCAACTTCCGCGATGCCCGCCAGAACCTCCAGTTAGCCAACACTAAGACCGAAGACGAGATTACCCAGTTGCCCGAAATCTTTATTGTCCAATGGGCTCGTTCCCTCACCTCTTGGTTCAGCCCTATGGGTTGGCGTGTGGTGCTGTTGGTACTGCTGGCCGTCCTTGCAGCCCTGGTCGTGGTCATCTTCCTCAGCCAGGAATATGTCTGGCGCAAGAGGTCACTCATTGGCAGCATCTTTGTGGTAGTGCTTCTGCTGTTGGCTTTGGCTTGCGCAATAGCCTCCAGCGTGAGGGCCAACCAGCATAACCAAGCCATCGTTACAGCTCCTATGATAGTGGTTAAAAGCTCTCCTGAGAGTGGTAGTGTCGACAAACTCATCTTACACGAAGGTACCAAGGTGGGTATCGACGAAACCTTAGGCGACTGGCACAAAATCCACATCGCCGACGGCAACACGGGTTGGGTCTCAACCGACGAAGTAACCGTTATTTAGTTGATAGTTTAAAGTTTAGAGTTTATAGTTGATAGTATGATTCATGTGATACGTGGCTAATAAAAACACCAAGTTTTAGCTTGTATTTCTGCTTCATTTCGTCCTGTACGGGCATATACGTATAAACGCCATAGGAAAAAAAACGCCTCCAATGCAGCAAAACAACTACCGTTGTGTCTATGAGATAAAACAGACAACTCTCATTCATTATCTGCAATGAAAGTTTCTAATTCTCAGATAATTCTAAAAATGTGCGATTTATTAATACTCTAATTCCTGATAAGTAACTAACCCAATGAAACACCTCCTCCTTTTCCTCACTCTCTCACTTGCCTTTATTCCTGCCGTCTCTGCCCAGGAGGACAAAGTGGAGTACGTCGACGACGAGGCCTGTGGCTGCGAACTTGTCTTCATCGACGGCATCCAAACCACTCAGGACGGCGACCGCTTCGGTTTTAAGCGCGAGGATGGCACCATCATCGTCCCCAACAAGTTCATGTTTGTCGACAAGTTTCACGGTGAGTTCTGCAAAGTCTATATGAACTATGACAGCTGCGGCCTCATCAACCGCGACGGTGCGCAAATCATTCCTTGCGAGTACGACGAGGTTTTCTATCCCACCGATGGCATGATCATGGCAGTCAAAGACAGCCTCTATGGCTTTTTCGACACCCTGGGCACTCTCCGCGTTCCCTTCCAGTACCGTGCCGCCTCTTCTTTCAACGAGGGACTTGCCGTGGTGGCCGTCGACATCGACAGCTCTCTGGTTTCCTATGGCTATATCGATCACGATGGCCGTATGTTCATCCAGCCCCAATACGAGTATGCCTTCCCATTCAACGAAGGTTTCGCCGTGGTCAAAAACTACGACCGCTACGGCATGATCGACAAGAACAACCGTGAGGTATTCCCCATCAAATATGAGATTCTCACCTCCATGTACGAAGGACTACTTTTTGCTGGTGATGACGATGGCTTGGCCATGTACGACAACAAGTTCCGTCAGCTCACCAAGCCCGTCTACACCCAGCTCATGGGCAAGACAGGCGACCGCATCCTCGTTGTCCGTGACGGCAAATACGGATTTCTCAACGCCAAGGGGAAGGAGGTGATACCCTGTCAATACGACTATGCCGCGCTTTTCAACGAAGATCGTGCCGCCGTCTCGCTCAACGGCAAGTGGGGTATCATCGACACCGACGGCCGTCCCGTCTTGCCCATTCAGTACGACAACAGCGGCATCCGTTCCGAGGCCTACCAGTTCCACGATGGCATGGCACTCATAGAAAAAGATGGAAAATATGGCTACTGCAACCTTTTGGGCCAGCCGGTCGTATACCCCTGCTTCGACAATGCCTACCAGTTCTCTGACGGGTTAGCACCCGTGCTCTTGGGAGCTTGGGGTTATATCGACACCGAAGGCAATTTCTTCATCAACCCCATTTTCGACATGGCCTCACCTTTCGAGTGGGGACGTGCCGAAGTCGTCTACCGTGGCGAAGTCTACAAGATGAACACACAGGGTCGCTGCGTCAAGAACTGTAAAAATGCACCTAAATCATGGAGAGAATAGCAACCCATCCCGCCACCGTCACCCAGGTAGAGCCAGGGCGTGTCACAGCCCTCATGCGGGTGGCCAGCGCTTGTGCCACCTGCGAGGCGCATGCCCGATGTGGTTTTTCCGAGTCAAAAGACAAGTCTGTCCAAGTAGAAACATCCCGCTGGCAGCAGTATAAGGTGGGTGATTCCGTCACCATCATCATCCAGAGTGGCAACGGCATGAAGGCGGTTTTCATCGCCTATGTCATGCCTGGTCTCTTGCTGCTGGGTTCCTTCGTTGGTTTTTACCTACTGGGGTTAGGCGATGGCCTCACCGCCCTCCTGTCCCTATTGGTCGTGGCCCTCTACGGCCTCTTCCTCTACCTCATCCGTCACAAGCTTCAGCGCAAGTTCACTTTCCAAATCAAGTGAAACAATCATCCATTGGATGATTGCGATAGCAAAGCCGAAAGCAGAGCCGAACATGTTTGGGCTATGCCAAGATATTGCAACCTTTCGAAAAGCGTGGACTAAGCGCACATGTTCGTTTCTTCGCAACAGACGTTTTCTCGCCTCGGCATAGTGCAAACACTTCGTGATTTGCCCTCTGCTCTCGGCTTATCGAAAACGTTCGTTTCTTCGCAACAGACGTTATCTCGCCTCGGCATAGTGCAAACACTTCGTGATTTGCCCTCTGCTCTCGGCTTATCGAAAGCGTTCGATTCTTCGTAACAGACGTTTTCTCGCCTCGGCATAGTGCAAACACTTCGTGATGTGCCCTCTGCTCTCGGCTTATCGAAAACGTTCGTTTTGTTGAGCAAAAGAAAGGTCTTAGAGGCAAATGCCTCGTAGAAACACGATACAGGCCGATTGAGCAGTACCGTGATACTCGTACGAACGAGAACTGCATCCCGAAAATTGAATAAGTGCCAGTGGCACTTCGATAACGTTAAGAATATAACGACACGAAAACATATTAATAGAACCCACCATTAGTCGGAAGAACCAATTGCGCCATCCATTTTGTTCTGGAGAAAATCAAAATGTCGATAAAACTCTGTTTCTTTGCAATGTGAAATTACGAAAAAGTTCGTTACGAAAAAATGCGTAGTATGGAAAACCCTTTCAAATACGGCATCATCGTCTGGGGCCTCAACTGATAGCTGATATTATCCATTAAGCAACTGCACGAAAGGGTGATTAGATGATAATTTGTATCCATGCAACCTCGTACGATGAGGTAATATAACTGTTTCACCCCAGCCAAACGTCATCTGTGCCAACTCATTGAGTATGGCCATCTGTGATTTTTCGGCAGTAACCCCACCTATCGGTTGGAAAATAACTTTTTGAATTATTGTTTGGCTGTATCAGAAAAATGTTGTATTTTTGCAAATCAAAAAGGTCAAGATATGAGCAAGTATGAGATACCATACCTTACAGCTGCGGTGCATGCTTTTGGGGAACGCTTCGCGATGACGCGACAGGCGGCATTCAATTATCTGCACGAGCATAAGGGGTTGGCGTTCCTGATAGAGTTCTACGATGTGGAACACTTGCAGTCGATGGAAGAGACCATCGACGACTTGATTGTTTATTGTCAAAAGAATGGAGGTACGCTCGCATGAAACTATATCATGGCACAAATACCGATATTGAAACGATTAATCTTAGCCAAGGATTACGATACAAAGACTTTGGCAAAGGTTTCTATGCAACCCCTGACAGAGCTACTGCCGTTCGTATGGCACAAAAACGTGCAAGGCTTTTCGGAGGAACAGCTACACTTATCACCTACGAATTAGATGAGTTAGTATTTCGTTCTGATTTGGAAATTAAACGGTTTCCAGAGAAAGCTTCGGTAGAATGGCTCTTATTTGTTGATGCAAACCGAGACCGAAAAAACACCACAACTGTACACAAATACGATATTGTGATTGGACCTATAGCCAACGACGGTGTTGTGCTACAGTTGACCAATTATCATGAAGGCATATATTCCCCAGAACAAGCTGCCCAGTTGTTGCAAGACAAATATCTTGACCAGCAGTATTATTTTGGGACGGAGAAAGCCCTCGTTTACCTTCATAAGATTAATGCCGAAACAGTATGAACCAGCCTAACCACCATCAGATAGCAACGTACTTGACAAATTATATCTTGAGCGAGCTGGTGAAATATGTAATGGAGGACACCGGTTGCGGCATCGAGCAGGCTATGGAGAAAGTCTATACATCCCCGCTGATGGAAGCCCTGCAAGATGAAGAGAACGAATTGTACGTACAAAGTCCGGCATATTTGTATGAGTTAATGAAAGGTCGTTGGCAACGTCTCCGCGGCATAGTGACTGCACCTGAGGACTTCGACTACAAACAAGAACTGGCAAGCCGTTATGAAATATGAGCTGCAGATTATATTAAGAAAACTTCTATAAATCACCTCGGGTGAGACTTTTCATAACACCGCACAAGAATTGAGATAATCGAGTTTCTGTTCAGTAAGCTGATGCAAAGTCAGATACGTAAAAGCTTGGAGGCAGCCCGCCGGCATTGGGAGAATCGCTCAAAGGACTTACCCCCAATAAATGTTTTGCCAAATAAGAAAAGAATTGTACCTTTGCAGCGTGAAATTACGAAAAAGTTCGTTACGAAAAAATGCGTAGTATAGAAAAACCTTTCAATCCCAAATCGTTTATTAGGGTTTATGGCAGATTAGTATTTGTAGGAGCAAAATGGAATCACCGATATCTTTTAACTCCAAGGGGTGCTGTAGCGCCAGATACACAAATGATTAGAGGCCACCCGCCAGTGTCGGGAGAATTGTGCAGGCAGCTAATCTTGGAATAAGATTTCATTGATTCGGATTAAATTCGTATCTTTGCAGCGTGAAATCATAGTGTTCGTTTGTGATGAGTAACGTTATTGAAATATCGAAGACACAAATTATTATGGCTTTCGTGGCTACCTGTATCGAGACCACCGCTCGATGGCTGGACTTGCCATATATAGATGTGTATCAGCGGATGAAACGTGTGGGGCTGATTGAGAAGTATATCCTTCCTCATTACGAAACACTTCATACCGAAAGCCGTGAAAACCTTGCACAAGGATTGGTGGAATGTCTGAACAATTGGGAGGCCAAGAAATGAGTGAAATGATTGTCTATCATGGGGGGACGGAGAAGGTCAAATCTCCTGTATGTAAATTCGGGCGACGCAACTTAGACTTTGGTCAAGGGTTTTATGTGACCGGTATTCGTAAGCAGGCTGCTGATTGGGCTACCGTAGTGGCTGACCGTAGAAAGGTGGCTCCCATAATAAATAGATATCGATTAGACCGTGATGCCATATTGCGCGAAGCTCGCTGCAAGGTCTTCCCCGCATACGACAGGGATTGGCTACAATTCATTGTGGCTAGCCGTCGTGGCGAACATGTAGCTGATAGCTACGACTACATCGAAGGCGGTGTAGCCAACGACCGTGTTGTTGATACGGTCAACCTCTATATGGCAGGCCTGATGGACGAGGATACTGCACTCCTTCGCCTGTCCCAGCATCAGCCCAACAACCAGATGTGCATACTTTCACAGGAGTTAATCGACAAATACTTGGTTTTCGATGGAACAGAGACAATCTGATGACCCCGTTAAGTCACCTGTCATACAGGAGATAATCATAAGCAACCGCATCGGCGCCATCGCTGTGGAGTTGGCCAAGCGTCTTAGTATAGCACCCGAGAAAGCCTTGCAGTTGTTCTACGAAAGCCAAACCTGCGCCGACCTGCATGACAAATCCACTGGCCTCTATCTCTATGGCGATTTATATGTCGCTGATGAGTTTATGAGAGAAAAAGAGTACGCGATGTAGAATCAAATAAGAAGTGTTATGATTGACATTCAAGCATCTTTAGGAGAATTATCTCAGAGAGTTAACGTGACGACCCGTTATCCCTTTGATGGGCAAAAAATAGTTATCATTTACGATGACCATAGATGGCTATTAAATGTTTTGTATAAAATCCAAAAAGATAGTCTACTTCCCGGACCTCCTAAATTAGTATTCTTTGATTCTCATGATGACGCTGGTCAAAATCCAAAGAAATCGGAATTACTTGCTCATATTGGGGTTGAAAATCTCTCTGATGCTACTGAAAAAGCCTTTTCGTCATTCGTTGATTATGACATCAGAACAGATGACGGAAACTGGTTATCTGTTGCATGCGAACTAAATTTGGTGTCTGATGTCGTAGTTATTGGTAACAAATATAGTGACAACATCGAGAGGATGAACAACATATACATCTCTGAAGATGGAATAACTCACAAATTACTTGAGATGAGTACAGATTTAGAGGCTGAATTAGGGTGTAGAGGCTCATTAGGAGATCGTGCAAGAGATGTGGAGTTTCGTGAAATACGTTCATTCTTTAATTCACAATATGGGCATAGATATGCTCGTGTTGGAGAAATGACACCATTTGTTTTAGATTTTGACTTGGATTACTTCACTCTGGATACAAATGAAGGGACAATGGCATGGACACAAAGAATCTGGAAAAATCATTTTGATTTGGGTAAGCCTGGAGCAACATTTATACATGACTTGATTGGCAAAGCAATGGTGATTACCGTATGCAGAGAACCAGATTATTGTGGAGGCATTGCTGGGTCTAATTATAATTTGCAGAATTTAGATAATTATTTCTTTGATGGGCAATTGGGAACAAATTTGCTCTATTGATTTTTTTCATAGGATTATGAACGAGTATAAGAAGGAAGCATTAATTGCAAGAAAAACCAGAAATAATAGCAATATGATAAATATTTTGCAATATGAGAAAAGATATGTATTTTTGTAAAAAATAATCACCAAAACATGGTTTTAAATCAATATAATCCAAGTATTTAAAGATAATAATTTTTTTTAAAATGGCAATAGATTATAATGATATTGAATTTCGAAAGAAAGTCTGGGAAAGAGGAGTCCCTGTAGAAGAGTATGACCCTCAAATAATACGAAAAGATGCTGCAGGGGCATGGATTATTTTTGATCGTTATAAGAAAGACGATCCATTTGGATGGGAAATTGACCACGTATTTCCTAGAAAACTATTGGCAGAACAACAAATAGACGAAGCCCTTTGGGACAATATACAAAATCTTCGTCCCATGAACTTCGCAAATAATAAGTCAAAAGGTACAAGTTATCCTAACTATATTGTTAGAATGAAATCTGACGGAGATAGTAATGTTGAATGTGAAGAGTCATTTACAGTAAATCAGGAACTACAAGAGGCTTTGGGTCATTTATTTGGACTGTTATGATAAATATCTCTACATTTAGCTCCTTCCTAGAGTTTTTAGCCGCAATTTATACTTCGATGTACTTCGATCGAGTTTTCGATTTTTGGTCACCAAAATATAAAAATAATCTTAATGATGCCCTAGAGAAGAACAACTGGACAAAAGATACATTGTTTAGTACCACAATGAGAACCGCTTGTACAGAATGGTATAATGGTGTAAGGAGAGCAATGCTAAACAGGGCAGCTTTCATGATAATATCAATTATTGCAATATTGGTTTTTGTTGGATTTGAGGAATCACTTAATAGCCAAGTTCGCTTAATATCCTATTCCTCATTTGTTATTACATGGATATTGTCATTTTTAGTAGTGCTTGTGTTTTTCAAAAGATTTTTCTTTTCAAAAATCAAAAGAATGTTCTTGGCTTTGTTGTTGGAAGGATTATTATTTGTGACTTCTTTTAATTATGTCTTACCCAATATTCCTTTTCTTGAAATATTGTCAAAATACACTCGCATAGTACTATTGCTGTTTACACTTTTACCAATTGTAATACAGATTATTTCATCATGGCTTTCATCAGATCCTTATGCGGAATATCTTAAAAAGAGGCTCCCCTCTTTTAAGGAAGAATATGACACTGCCCAAAAGAGTTTAAGAACCCGTGATGTTAGCCTTGTAAATGATGAATTCAAAGAAGTTATAACTGCAATGTTTGTTCAAGGGGAAACTAGTGACACCTCAATGAATAGGTACCAGGAACTACTACGAGAAAAGATGCTTTCTACATGCCAACCTAAATCCATTTTGGTGGTTTTTTGGTCATGGGTGACTTTCCAATATAATTATGTTACTGCAAAGTTGTCTAAGAAGAGTGCTGATGTGGTTGAAGATGACATCGTTTATGAAATGCCAATTGAGTTACGTCCAATACAAATAGATGTGGATTTTGCAAAAGAATACATAAAATATCGTACAGAAAAAGACCATGGTAATACGATTAATATCCGAGACTATTGCAAGAAGAATAATATTTCTTACAATGCAATGGTTGGTTGGGTCAAAGCAAATAAACCAACGGGCAAAAAAAAATAAAACTTCTTGTTTTTTGTCGCAAGCACAGTTCTTTATCAATACCAAGAAATATCGACCTGTAATAATGAATAACGTTATTATTAGCTCTCATCAATAAAAATCTGTATCTTTGCAAACGAAATAACAACTAAAACACCACATATCGAAAGAAAAAAGTAGAAGATAAATAACATAATATAGAAGCGTTTTCGCTTTTCATAGGCAAGTTCGAAACGTAGGAAATTTCGTTACTTTTAGTGCTCATGAAAGCAGGGACGCTCGCGGTTATACCGTGGGCTTTTCTTGTAGCACTAAAGGTTATTCCTACGACCTCGAACTTGCGCAAAAGAAGTTCGCGGTTTTTTTTGCCCACTCGAGAAAACGTTTGTATAGAAGAAATGAACATTATTAATCCTGCCTATGGAAAAGAAATACAAACTCAATTATGACCCGCCTAAGGTTACATTGGTGTCCTTTGTGGTGGAGGAGGGATTGCAGATGTCGGTTCGAACATCTGTCTTTGAACTGCCCCTCTTTGATAGTGACACATGGGATGGCCCGACATCAAATGCAAATGCCAATCGCTTCGGCGATGCCGGATGGAACAACGGTTCCTCTCAGGGTACCGATGTCTTCGGCACAGGTTCATGGAATTAAACTTTTTATCAAATCATCAAACATTGAAAACTCATACTATGAAGAAGCAATATATCATTTTCTCGTTCTTTGCAGCCTTGTTGGCCGTAAGTGTCGTCAGCTGCAAAAAGGACCAGGATGTCGTCACTCTTAATGCGGTCATCCAGAAAGTCAGCAACGACTCGAAGGTCTATATCAACGACCACACACCCTATTGGCATAATGGTGACCAGATAAGGATTAACGATGCCGATTACACGTTACAGACGGCAATGGAGAATTCCGCACAGATACCTAATGTGGCAAACAGTACTTTGGGCTACCGCGCCATCTTCCCTGCCGGTGTTCTCACCAATAGCAATGACAATATCAACAACAGCAGTTCTGTGGCTGTAACCCTGCCAGCAACACAGGTGTTTGAAATGGTGGGCACCCATCAGCGGGTGGATGTCCCTATGGGTGCCTTTATCGACAGGGGTAGCACCCTCCAGTTTCACAACCTTTGCTCCTTGGTGAGGGTGTATGTCAGCAACGCCATCAATGCCCAACTACCTGTTACAAACATCACTATCACTGCCGAAAGCGTTACTCTCAGCGGTATGGGTACTGCCACTATCACAGGCGAGAGCTCAGATGCTATTGTCATTCCTTCTTCGACAGGTTCGCATTCGGTTAGCCTTTGCAAGACAGACAACACCCCGATGAAAACTGTAGAGCCTTTGGCAACAGAATACTTTGACGTGATAGTACCTGAATTCTCCACCCCAAGCGACGTAACCGTTACCGTCACAACCACCACAGGCTATAAGTCTATTCCCATCGAAGATGCCACTTTGGCACACAACACCATCACCACCGTTACCGTCAATGTGGATGAATTGTCCCAAACTGCTGCCGAACTTGTAAGTGGCCCCACGTTCAATGCAGCTATTCCACAAAATGCCACAGCAATACGTTTTGAGTATAATAACGCCGCTGTTACATCGGGTACTATTCTTTCGACATCCTCATCTCAGTATCCAATATATGGCAATATGGACGGTTCCACATGGGTGGTTTCTACTCCTGCGAATAGAATGAATGCCAATTCATACTGTTTTAGGATGTTTAGAGGACTTTATGCCAATTTATCATTGGCACTCACTAATATTGAATTTGGAGATAACTTTAACACTTCTAATGTCATTAATATGTCTGAGATGTTCTATGGTTGCAACAGCATGACCAGCATCGACCTCTCCAACTTCAACACTTCCAATGTCACGAATATGTCTGGGCTATTCGGTTATTGTAGCACTCTAACAAGCCTCAATCTCTCCAGCTTTAACACTACTAATGTTACGAATATGAAACAGATGTTCATACATTGCAGCAGTCTAACAAGCCTCAATCTCTCCAACTTCAATACCTTCAATGTCACTAATATGACTAATATGTTTTTTGATTGCAGCAGTCTAACAAGCCTTAATCTCTCCAGCTTTAACACTACTAATGTCACGAATATGTCTCAAATGTTCGGTCGTTGCAGCAGCTTAACCAGCCTTAATCTCTCCAACTTTAACACTTCCAATGTCACGAATATGTATTGGATGTTCGGTGGTTGCAGCAGCCTAACCAGTCTCAATCTCTCCAACTTCAACACTTCTAATGTCACAAACATGTATGGGATGTTCGGGGATTGCAGCAACTTAACCAGCATTGATCTTTATAACTTCAACACTGCCAATGTGAATGATATGCGATACATGTTCCAAAATTGTAGTAGATTGACAAGTCTCAATCTTTATAATTTTGATATGAATGGTCTTACAAGTCATGATGGATATACCGGGAAATACGCAATGTGTTCGGGTCTCGCTTCTATTTCTGGTGCCTGTGCCATCACCTGTCCGACATCTATACAAGTCGAATTTCAAAGTGGGACAAGCCTCGTAAATAGTCGTATCACATGGTACACGCACTAAACTGAAAACAACTAAATCTCGAAGTGCTACTTTGGCTATTCGCTGAAAAAACGAAGTGGCACTTCCTTTTTTCTGCATATCCATTGGAGTCATATCAGGCATAATCCACCCGACGGAAAAGCCGACCTCGCCAAGAGACTGAAGAAGGGCCGAAGAGCCATCACGCACTCTTTAGGTGGGTTTATTCGTTTTGTGTCGCGTCCCTATCGGGTCGCGGATGTGTCCGTGATATGATGCATTGTGCCTGCCACTTGTATTGTCGCGGAAATAAAAAGATTGCGTTAGTATGCTATGGTTTAAGACAACCGATGGGTACTACCCATACACCATCTTTTGGACGACGGTAGCAGTAATCGCCCACGGCTGTAAGAACCATCATGAATGAGGGCTGAGGCATTTTGTCAAGGTTTATCTTCCCAGCCAACGTCGTTAGTGTGGCTGCTCCTTTGTCTATCTGTTCGTTGCCACCCAACTTGATTTCGATTAGCCCATATGTTCCATTGCGGCGGTGTAACACTGCATCGCACTCCAACCCGCTGGCATTGCGGAAGTGGAACACATTGCCGTCAAGAGCATCTGCATATACCCTTAAATCACGCACGGCCATCGACTCGAAAAACATTCCCATGGCCTTTAAGTCGTTCATTAAATCGTTAGGTCCAACAGACAGAGCTCCTGCTGCGATGCTGGGGTCTATGAAATAGCGTGTGTCCGACGATTGGATTGCCGCCTTGCTGCGCAGATTTGGATTCCAGGCTGGCATATCTTCTATTACGAACATCTTTTTCAATGCATCGACATAGTCAGATACGGTTTCGTATGAGATGGAGGCATTGTCATTCTCTTTGATGTCTTCACTAAGTTTCTTCAAACTTACAGCCTGTCCTTGATTCCGAGCATACGAGCGAAGCAGGTGCCGTGTTCTGTCGCTATTGCGCCGAGTATTATCCACGCGCAATATGTCTACCTTATAGATGGCCTCATAGTAGTCTCTTGCCTGTTCCAATGCGATGTCGCCAGTGAGAAATGTGGCTTGTGGCCATCCTCCACGGCATATCAGAAACGATATCTGTTCCAATCCCATGCTGTTAGTCTGTGGTTCAATTGATACGCCATCAAATAAATCACTTAAACTCACCACGCCTGTTGATTCACCAGATTCCCATAGGCTCATAGGTCGCATGCTGATACGTCCGATACGACCTGTACCGCTATGATGTATGGCATTCTGGTCAGCAGGCACACTACTGCCTGTCAGAATAAACTGACCGAATTGCTGACGGCGGTCGACCTCTGAGCGAACCATGTCCCAAAGTGATGGTAACGACTGCCATTCGTCCAAAAGACGGGGTGTTCCACCACTGAGCAATCTTGCAGGATTTACCTGCAACATAATGCGAGCGTTGTCCAGCACTGAGCTGTCACCTAAATCCAGCATGCTGGACGCTATTTGCTTTGCCGTAGTGGTCTTGCCACACCACTTGGGACCATCAATCAGTATGGCACCTTTCCCTTGCAGTTTTCGTTCAAGTAGCACATCTGCAATGCGTTTCTTGTATCTCTCCATAAATATCACTCATTATTTCCGTCTGCAAAGATACTAAAAATAAATCACTTTACAACAAAACTCCGCAACTTTTTGACGATTTATTCCGTAACTTTTTGACGATTTATTCCGCAATTTTTCGTATTAAGGTCGTGATCTAACATATTGCCGTGTGTTAGTATTTTTGAATATGTGGAGATGTATTCCGTATTTTTATGTAAAATCAGGAGTTGTACTCCGTAAATTCACGATGCAAAAGTACAAAAAAATGGTAAATAGCAATAAAAATAATGCAGCGTTGCTTTTTTTTTACGCCAGGGATGCCAATTTCCTTTTGGTAGGTGCTATTTATTTGTTTTCATTGTCGCGTCCCTGTCGGGACGCTGGTCCGTTGGTTGTCTTGTCACGGCACTGCGAGGGCTCTGTCCTCTTGTACCGTGTTATGCAAGGTCTCGTCCCTGTCGGGACGGATCGCCAGTTTTCTTCTATTCCGCTGAATGCCTCAAGCAAAAGGCGATTACAAACGGACTGCATTCGCTTTTCGAAAAGCGAAAAATGATGCAAAATTCACTTTTGCAAAAGCGAATTCTTTGTATCATTCGTCCAATCCGTGTGACTGGTATTCTGGTTAAATAGGGTAGGGGTGGGTTATGCCCTTTCTCTTGTATTGGGTGAGGAGGCAAAGCAATGGGCTACTTTTTCGACATAGGTTTTGGAAACAGGGATGATTTTGTCGGTTTGTGCCAGTTCGATGGCAAGGCCATCCTTCTCCTTTCGTAAGAGCTTGACGTTGGCTATGTTGACCAGATAACCGCGGTGGCAGCGCAGCATGCCATCTTTGGCGTATTCCTGTTCCATCTGTTTCATGGAACAATGCAGGATGAAACAATCCACCTTGTCTTCGTTGACATAGTGGATGTTGGTGTAGTTGTCGGAGGCTTCGACATAGAGCACGTTCTTTTTTTTGGTGGCGAATGCCAGCCTACCGCCTTTGTCGTAAAAGTTGATCATCTCGTCGGGTACTGTAGCGGGCAGGCGTTCCTCTAAAATCATGGCGTTGAGGGCGGCAATTTCCTGCCGTTGCTCGCGCAGCAGGAAGATGAGGATGCTGATGATATAGGGTATCAGCAATACGGTGACGATGTCGAGGAATGCCCTCCAAAGTATGGATAGGAAGTGGAGCTCCTTGTTGGCGTTGATGCAGTAAGCTAAGGTGGACAGCAGTAGGGTGAAAAGGACCACTTCGGCAACAACCCAGATTAGGTATTCATTGCTTTTTAGCGGTTTCCGTTTCTGGCGGTGGTAGAGCAAGACCCGGCTACCGATGAGGACGGCCAAGCCTGAAGCTGCCAAGATGACCATATAGAATATGGGGCTCCATTGGGAAAGACTCTCGCTGGTGTGGAGGAGACCCATGGGCTTGTAAATGGTCAAAAAGAGTACTTCAAAAATACTAACAAGTATTAAAAAATGAAAAATATTGCGTTTTTCTGTCAAAAATTGCGGAGCATGAACGCCTAATTTTGCCCACTTCCACATTGTTAATTTCTCCATTTTCACCAAATATAGTCGTTTTTTACCCAAAATAACGGTGTTTTGCCCAAATTATTATATTAAATATCATTTTTTTTCTTGCTATCCCGCTTTTTCTTTGTTTCTTTGCACACTTGGAAATATGCGCACACGCGTGTATAATTATGTTTTAACATCAAAACACGACTAAAAAAACTTTTTTGATATGAAGATTATTGGAACAGGAAGTGCCATACCATCGAAGGTGGTGACTAATGAAATGCTGGCAAGCTTCCTTGACACTAACGACGAGTGGATTACTACCCGTACTGGAATCAAGACCCGCCGTCTACGCTCTACGGAATCTCTGATGGACTTGGCTGTTTCGGCCGCCCGTTCGGCTGTAGAATCGGCCAACATTCTACCCGAAGACATTGATTTCTGCATCTGCTCCAACGTGGCAAACAATTACGTTACTCCAGCACTCAGCTGCATCGTGCAGCAACATATCGGCAGTCATGCCCCTTGTTTTGACCTGAATGGAGCTTGTGCAGGTTTTCTGGATGCCATGGCTGTTGCCGAGGCAATGCTGAAGACCAATCGCGCCAAGAATGTGCTGATTGTCTGCGCCGAGGAGCCATCGCGTTTCTGCAACTGGAAGCGTCGCGAGACTTCCATCCTTTTTGGTGATGGAGCTGGGGCCGTGGTGGTGACCAAGGGCAACGACCTGAAGGCTATCCGCCTCACCACAGTACCTAACCGTGATGTGATCGTTTACCAGCGTCGCATGGAGACGACCCCCTTTGAGGCCCCGGGTGTAGATATTACCGAACCTCTGATTATGAATGGCCGTGAGGTGTTCCGCATGGCTGTTGAGTCATCGCAGCGCGACCTGCGTGTTGTGATTGAAGAGGCTGGTCTCACTCCGGATAAGATAGACCTCTATCTTTTGCATCAGGCCAATCAGCGCATCATTAAGTCAATCCAGGAGCATCTGGCCCAGCCCGCCTATAAGTTCCCCACTAACATTGAACGTATGGGCAACACCTCCTCGGCCAGTATTCCCATTCTTATTGACGAACTCTATAGCAGCGGTAAGCTCAAAAAAGGCGACATGTTGGCGTTGAGCGCTTTCGGCGCTGGTTTCGTCACCGGCGCAGCGGTGCTGCGTTGGAGCAAGTAATTTAATCCCATTCACTCACCTAAACAATTAAAAAACGACAATTCTATGAAACGTGTAGTCATAACCGGTATGGGTTGCATCAATCCCCTTGGCAACGACATCAACACCCTTTGGGATAACCTGCTGAAGGGCACCAATGCCATCGCCCCCATCACCTCTATCACTAATCCCGACCTCCCCGTCAGTGTGGCTGCTGAGGTTAAAGATTTTGACCCTATTGCCTTGGGCCTTGACAAACAGACTGTCCGTCATAACGACCGCTATGCCCTTTTTGCCTTAGCTGCTGCCAAGCAGGCTATGGCCGACAGCGGCTTAGAGGTGGAAAAAGATGTTGCTCCTGAGCGCTTTGGCTGTGCCATCGGTTCGGGCATCGGCGGCATCCACACTTTCGTGAGCGAACAGACCAAGGTGTTGAATGAAGGTGTGCGCCGCGTGTCGCCACTCTTCATTCCCATGATGATTTCGAATATTGCTTCCGGCAATGTGGCCATCCAGTACAATGCCCAGGGCCCCAACCTGCCTATTGTGACCGCCTGCGCCACGGGTACCCACTCGGTGGGTGAGGCCTACCGCATGATTAAGGAAGGCTTGGCTGATGCCATGATTACCGGCAGCACCGAGGCCGCTATCACCGAGATAGCCATTGGCGGTTTTGCTAACAGCAAGGCCCTCTCCACCAATCCTGACCCCAATGCCGCCTCGCTGCCTTTTGATGCCCGCCGCAAAGGTTTCGTTATGGGTGAAGGAGCCGGTATCATGATTCTGGAAGACTATGATTTGGCTGTCCGTCGTGGAGCTCACATCTATGCCGAGGTGGTTGGTTATGGCAACACCTGCGATGCTCACCACTATACCGCTCCGCGTCCCGACGGCAAGTGTGCTGCCCAGGCCATCCGTCTGGCCCTGCAGGGAGCCGGCTACCAAGGCGAGCCTCTCTATATCAATGCCCACGGAACCGGAACTCCACTCAATGACAAGTCGGAGACAAGTGCCATCAAGCAGGTGTTGGGTGATGCCGAAGCCCGCAAGGCCGTCATCAGCTCCACCAAGTCGATGATGGGACACATGCTGGGTGCCGCCGGTTCCACCGAACTCATCATCACAGCCCTGACTGTGAAGCATGGCAAGGTGGCTCCGACCATCAATCTGCAGGAACCCGACCCCGAGTGTGATTTGAACTATACGCCCAATGTGGCACGTGACTTCCAGCCAGAGGTGGCCATTTCCAATTCCTTCGGCTTTGGCGGTCAGAACGCCTGCGTGGCATTGCGCAAACTTTAATCATGTTTTGAAGAAAAAGAAAAAATATCACTATATTATGATGAACAGAGACGAAATAAAGACATTCCTGCCCCATCGCGAGCCTATGCTGCTGGTGGATGACGTTGACCTACAGGGCGAAATTGGTATTGCCCACTATCATGTGCGTGGCGATGAGTATTTTCTTCAGGGTCACTACCCCGGTTATCCTGTGGTGCCCGGAGTGATTCTGTGTGAGATTATGGCACAGTCGTCCTGCGTTTTGCTGAAGGATGACTTGATTGGCAAGACTCCCTTTTATAGCGGCATCGATGAGGCCCGCTTCAAACGCCAAGTGCGTCCCGGCGACACCATCGAGATTACCGCAAAGATTACCTACCGCCGCGCCACAACCTATATCGTTGATGCCAAGTGCAGCGTTGAGGGGCAGCTTTGCGCCAAAGGCAAACTGATGTTTACCTTGGTTCCCAAGAAGGAGGAATAGAGAGCACCACATCGTATATTTATTTGTTGAATTTATTACATTATAAAATCTTTATACCATGAAACTGTTAGAAAATAAAATCGCTATGATCACGGGTGCATCCCGTGGTATTGGCCGAAGCACAGCTCTGCTTTTTGCCGACAATGGCGCTGACATTATATTCACCGACTTCCGTGAGGACGATAACAGCAAATCGTTGCTGGAAGAGCTTAAGGCTAAAGGCGTGCGCGCCACTTTCTTTGCCGCTGATGCATCTAACCATGAACGCACGCTTGAGATTGCTCAGGAAATTCAGAAGGAGTTTGGTCGTCTGGACGTGCTGATCAACAATGCCGGCATCACCCGCGACAACCTGCTCCTGCGCATGTCGCCTGCCGATTGGGACTTGGTGATTAACTGCAACCTGCGTTCTGTCTATAACTACTGCAAGGCTTTCACTCCCATGATGATTAAGCAGCGCAGTGGTTCTATCATCAACATCAGTTCTATCGTGGGTATCAACGGCAACGCCGGCCAGTGCAACTACTCCGCCACCAAGGCCGGTATCATCGGTTTCACCCGTTCGTTGGCTAAGGAGTTGGGCAGTCGCAACGTGCGTGTCAATGCTGTGGCTCCTGGCTTCATTGAGACCCCGATGACCAAACAGCTGGGTGAGCAGGCCCTGAACGAGTGGCTGAAAGCTATCCCCATGCGTCGCCCCGGTCAACCCGAGGATATCGCCCGCACTTCGCTCTATCTTGCTTGCGACCTCTCCACCTACATTACCGGTCAGGTGCTTCGTTGCGACGGCGGTCTCTCGCTTTAAGCTGTGATAATTAACTGAATAGAAATAGTACTAAAATATCTCGCCCATGTCAGGTTTGAACATTGTTGTACTTGCTAAACAGGTTCCCGACACTCACAATGTGGGAACCAATGCAATGAATCCCGACGGCACCGTCAACCGTGCCGCCCTGCCTACTGTCTTCAACCCCGAAGACCTTCAGGCTCTTGAAATGGCTCTGCAGGTGAAGGACCGCATCCCCGGCACCAAAGTAACTGTGGTGACGATGGGTCCTGCCCGTGCAGCCGAAATAATCTCCGATGCCCGTTCGCGCGGTGCCGATGGTGGTTTCGTTCTCAGCGATGCCCGTTTTGCCGGAGCAGACACCTTGGCCACCAGCTATGCCCTCTCCCTTGCCGTGCAGAAGGTGGGTAAGGTCGACCTCATCTTTGGTGGTCGTCAGGCCATCGATGGCGATACCGCACAGGTAGGTCCTCAGGTGGCTGAGAAACTGGACATCCCCCAGGTGACTTATGCTGAGCGTTTGGTGAATGTGGACAGCGACTCCATTCAGGTTGTCCGCCGTTTGGCTGACGGCATTGAGGAGGTTCGCGTCGGTATGCCTGCCCTCATCACCGTTACGGGTTCTGCTGATGAGTGCCGTTTTCCCCATGCTCACAGACTTATTGAATTTGATGGTGCTCCTGTGGACATCCTTACTGCCGACGACGTCAATCCCGACTTCGACCGCCTGGGTCACAAGGGCTCCCCCACCAAGGTGAAGAAAGTCCAGAACGTTGTGCTGGCACATAAGGAGAGTCAGCAGGTGGCCCCCAATGCTAAGGAGATAGGCTCTCTGATGGCTACTCTCATTAATGACCATATCATCTAATCCACACTGTCATTCAGTATTGTAAAAAATAGAATCATATATGAATAATGTATTAGTATATTGCGAACTGACAGAGTCCAACCACATTGCCGACATCAGTCTCGAGCTCTGCACCAAAGGTCGCCATCTGGCCACCGAGATGAATGGTCATCTTCAGGCTGTAGTTGCTGGCAGCAACATACAAGGCGTGGCTGCTGAACTCTATCCATACGGTGTCGACGAGGTTTTCCTTGCCGACGACCCCCGTCTGTCGCCCTATCGCACCCTGCCTCATTTTGCTATGGTGCTTAAAGTAATCCAGGAACAGCAGCCCAACGTGGTGCTTTTTGGCGCTACCACGGTGGGTCGCGACCTTGCTCCCCGCGTGGCTTCGCGTTTGCGTTGCGGTCTCACCGCCGACTGCACCTCCCTTGAGTTGGGCGACCACACCGATGCCAAGACCGGCAAGGAATATAAGTGCACCCTGCACCAGATTCGTCCTGCTTTCGGCGGTAACATCATTGCCACGATTGTCTCACCTGAGGTAGAGCCTCACATGGCTACCGTGCGCGAAGGCGTGATGCGCAAAGAGGTGTTCAATCCCGACTATAAGGGTACCGTTACCAAGGTGGATATCAGCAACGACTTGGAACAGGCCGATAAAGCGGTCACCATTATTCGTCGCGAGATTGTGCAGAAGAGCATCAACATCAAGGGCGCTTCCATCATCGTGGCCGGTGGCTACGGTATGGGCAGCCGCGAGAACTTTAAGATGTTGCACGATTTGGCACATCTCATTGGTGGTGAAGTGGGTGGCACGCGTGCTGCCTGTGATGCCGGATTTACTGAGCCCGAACGTCAGATTGGCCAGACGGGTGTCACCGTGCGTCCGCGTCTTTACATTGCCTGTGGTATCTCAGGTGCAGTCCAGCACCGTGCCGGCATGGATCAGTCCTCTAAAATTATCTCTATCAACACCGACCCCAACGCTCCTATCAACGCCATCGCCGACTACACCATTATTGGCGATGTCTGCACCGTGGTGCCTATGCTGATGGAATGTTATTCAAATAACTTGAAGTAATATGAATTTTTATAACGACAACCCCAGTCTTTCTTTCTATCTTCATCATCCCGAGATGGCTCATGTTGCCGAGGTTCGTGAGTCGGGATTTACAGGTGAAGGCGCTCCCGCTGATGCCGATACTGCCATCCGTCAGTATGACATGGTTCTCAACCTCCTGGGCAATATTGCCGGTGATGTCATCGCCCCCAATGCTGCCGATGTCGACATAGAGGGACCGCATTTGGTTGACGGCCACGTGGAATACGCAGCCGGTACCAAGCAGAATCTTCATGCGCTGGTGCAGTCGGGTCTTTTCGGACTCACCCTTCCGCGCAAATATAATGGTTTGAATATGCCCCGTGTGGTCGCCGTCATGGCTGCCGAGATGATAGCTCGTGCAGATGTGGGTTTCGCCACCATCTGGGGCCTGCAAGACTGTGCAGACACCATCAATGAGTTTGCCTCTGAGGAACTCAAGGATAAGTACCTCCCCCGCATCTATGAGGGTGCTACCTGCTCCATGGACCTTACCGAGCCCGATGCAGGTTCCGACCTGCAATCCGTGCGACTGAAAGCTACCTTCGACGAGGCCAACAACTGCTGGCGTCTGAATGGTGTGAAACGCTTCATCACCAACGGCGATGCCGACATTCATCTGGTTCTTGCCCGTAGTGAGGAAGGCACCACCGATGGCCGCGGCCTTTCCTATTTTGTTTTCGACCGTGCTGACGGTGGCATGACTGTCCGTCGCATTGAGAATAAGATGGGCATCAAGGGGTCTCCCACTTGCGAACTTGTTTTCCGCAATGCCCCCGCCCAGTTGGTCGGTCAACGCCGCATGGGTCTGATTAAATATGTGATGTCGCTGATGAACGGTGCCCGTTTGGGTGTTGCCGCTCAATCCATCGGATTGTGCGAAGCTGCCCTCCGCGAGGCTGAAGTCTATGCCGACTCCCGTGAACAGTTTGGTCACACCATTGGCCAGTTTGTTGCCGTTCAGGACCTCTTGAAGGCAATCCGTGCCCGTGTTGATGGTGCCCGTGCGCTTATGTATGAGACCGCCCGTTGGGTGGACCTCACCACCACAGGCAAGCAGGCTGCCCGCACCGCCGACATTCTCACTCCGCTGGTGAAGATGACCGCTTCTGAGTATGCCAACCAGTGTGCATACGACTGCATCCAGGTGCATGGTGGCTCCGGCTTCATGAAGGAGTACCCCTGCGAACGTCTCTATCGCGATGCCCGCATCCTCACCATCTATGAGGGTACCAGCCAGCTGCAGGTGGTTGCAGCCATCAAAGGCATTGCCAACGGTGCTTATGTGAAGCTGATTGCCGATTATGACGCTCAGGCTGCTCAGGTGGCCACAGAGGGCGAGATGGCTGAATGCCTGGCCCAGCTGCGCGAACGCAGTCGCGAGTATGAAGAGCTGCATGCCAAGGCTACCGCTAACGGTACCACCGACCCGCTCTTCGACCATATGGCTCGTAAGCTCACCGAGCATTTGGCCACGACCATCATGGGCTATCTGCTGCTGATGGATGCCGCTCGCGAGCCTCGCTATCTGGAGTCCGCCAAGTGGTTTCTTGAGAAGTAATCGCTCATAGATAGTTATATACTAAAGCCCGCAGCCTCAGTTGCGGGCTTTTTGATTCAAATAGGTCATTAGGGTTTATGGCAGATTAGTATTTGTTTCGAGCAGATTGGTAGCATCGCTGGCGAACGTTTCTTAAAAAAACGTCGCGACCGAATGTGAGCAACGTTTCTTAAAAAAACGTCGCGACCGAATGTGAGCAACGTTTCTAAAAATAACGTCGCGACCGAATGTGAGCAACGTTATTTTCGAGAGCAGAGAAAGCTTGCTTGCTATGCAGAGCCCAAGTAACGTCATGTAACATAAAGAAATGCCGATATGGCATAAACAGGCCTTATAAAGCGAGAATAGATATAAAAGTCGGCCTAATGACCAATTTGGTTTTAATATTATTTAATTTATTAATCGCAATTTTTATTCTGGATTGGCGTTATCAAAGCATAATAAAAAAATAGTACTGTTATGAAAAAGTTATTTTCTATCATTTCATTGGCTGTGGCCATGTTTGCAATCAATGTTGTTAACGCACAGGGCAGCATTCATGCTGGTTATGTGCAAAACAACCTTATCTCTACTTATACCGTTCCGGTGCTGAACACAACTTATTATGACACTCTTACCCGTCCGGGTGCCTATGTGGGTTTCAACTACAATATCCCCTTGGCTGGTGACAAATTCGGCCTCACCGTTGGTGCCAGTGTGGAGTACTATGCCAAGAAAGACTCCACCGTCCTCTATTATCGCAAGTTCCAGCAACTTGATTTGGTTGTTCCCGTCTATTTAAACTACTCCATTCCTTTCGGCTCTAACAATACCTTCACTATCTTTGGCGGTCCTACTTTGGGCTTGGGCCTCATGAACAAGAGCACCTATACTGGCCGCGTGACGGGTGCGATTACTGAGAATAACTATTTCGATAATCAGGATGCTACCAACGAGGAATACTACCGCGAGCGCTTCACTTGGGCTTTGACTGGTGGTGTACGTTTCAATTTTGGTGGCTTTGGTCTCCATGCAGGTTATACTTATGGCATGAGCGACAATTTCTCCAGCGCCAATACCAAGGGTACCAGCAAGCGTATATTTGTGGGTGCCAATATCAATTTGAACTAATATAGAATTACCACCTATCTATGAGGGTGCGAACAGCTGTGGTGCTGTCGCACCCTCTTTTTTTTGCATAAGGTGTAGTCTTACAGGACTAGTAGTTTTTTTGGGGGAGAGTGTACTAAGGGAAAATGTAATTGTAAGTTATTGGTATTTATTGTGATAAAAAAATAGAAAGGGGCGGCAGAAAGCCACCCCTCTCAATGAACAATAATTACAACTAAAATCAATTGCGCCTTAAAAACGGAATTATTATTTATTTATTGTATAATTTTCTTGGTTGTATTTTTTCTTCACAAAGTACCCTTTGACCGTGCCAAAAAGCTGCATATACCGTTATACAATCCCATCAAAAATGACCATTTTTTTACTTTCAATTAGAGAGATTGCAGTAAAAAAAATACCAGACAATTTTTTTTAAAGAAAATTGCAAGTTTTGACTATTAAGCTGTACTAAACAATGTATCTGATTTGGATGATCAGGTATCATAGTAATAGTGTAATAAGGTTAATTGGGGACAGGACGATTTATTCGTCCTGTTCTTTTTTATTGTAAATCAGTAAAATGGATTCTCTTTTCTTTAGAGGGCAAGGCGCAAAGAAGAATAGTGGTTTTGCGCGTTTCTTTTATTTTCCAGCAATGTAGATGGGGCCTGTAAAATGACCGGTGGTGCTGCCTTGTGCGAATGTTGCTGAGATAATTAGGGTGTAGATGTTGCCGTAGCAACTGCATTGGATGGTGCCAGAAGTGGCTGTGTGATGCTGGCCATTGGGCAAGGTGGTGTAAAAGCCGACGGCTGTTCCGTTTTCAATCTCAATAGGATTGTTGGAGATGGGAAGTTTTTTACCAGCGATGTCGACACTCGATTTGATGATGCATTCTGTGTAAGGATTGCTGCCAATAAGGTGATAGGTGAGGTTGTCCCCGTCATGGCTAAGGATGCCTAAATGAAAAGAAATGCTCTCATCGCCAATCTCTATGCCGCCCTGGTTGTTGGAACTGGTAAGGTCGTGAATGGGGCCAGTGTACTGACTGCGGAAGCCTAACCCACTTTCTGTGGCACCGAGTATGTTGATATTGTATTGGTCGCCAGCATGATGGATGATAGCTTCACCGCGGGTGATAGTTTGAAAAGAAGGGTCGAGGCCGCTCTGCATGATGGCTACCACGCCCTGATGGTTCTCTGCGAAACTCTCAGGGGTAACCAGCTTGATGGTGTCGGATGGCTCTTCGGCATTCAGGTGGTTGAAACTGTATAGGAGGAGGTGCCCACCCCCTTTTAGTTGAAAATAGATGTTGTTGTATTCGAGGAGGTCTGTGCGCATGGCGTATGCAATGTGCGCAGTGTCCTGATAGTCAAGCAGGGCATAGTTGGGAGAGGCGGGTGTGTTGGTTGCGATGGGTGTTATCTCGTCCGCTTTGCTGCAGCTGGTGTTTAAAATAAGAATTAGAAAGGCTGTCAGTAGGGCCGTTATTATGATGGCGAAGGTGCCGTGTTGTGCGTTTGACTTGGCAAGGATATGTCTTTTGTCCATGATGTATAATATAATTAATTATAATTAAGATGATTGTGGCAAGAACCAAAGAGTCGAAAACTTACTTTTCTGACCCGCTGAAGCTGAGGTTATCGATAGTGAAGGGGAAGATGGCGTTCTGTCTGATGGTGATGGGAGAGCCATCGCCCAAGGTGGCGTTGGCATAGGAGTTTTCGTAAGTGGTAAGATAAATCGAGAGGCTGTTGTAGGTGCCGGCGGGAATGGGTATATAGAAATAGCCATCGCCCTGTGCGGGATTGGTCAGGGTGAGAATGGTGCTTGTGGAACCACTGTTATTATAGGTGAGTTGCGGACAAGAGGGGTTGTCGGGATTCTCCACAAGGTCAAACACGCCATGGATGCGTTTGTCGGCATTGAGAATTATGTATTGAAGCATCTTGGCCTCCTCCCCAAGTATGTTGAGGCACACCACGCCACAGAGATTGTAAAAGGTGAGGTTGGAGTCGTTGGAAGAAGCGTACATAGGGGCGTTGGTAAGGGCCCCAGTGGCAGATTGGTAAGAGGGGGGGAGGATAATTTGGGTAGGGGATAGGTAGACCTCGGTAGGGAAGAAGGCGGTGTAAGGACCGCTGACAGGGGCGGCAGGGACAGTGTCGTATTTGAAATAGGCCATGTCGGTGCTGTCGTTGGCTGTCCAGCAGCGATGGGGGGTGAGGTCGCTACCCACAATAAGAAAACGGTCGCCGGCTTTCCACATTGGGGTGAAGTCAGTAAGAAAGACCTTAGGGCCTCCCTTGGTGTACTCGGTGGTGGTGGCTTTAAAGTCTACACGGGGAGGCGTATTGGGAGAGACGGGCTGCTTTTTGCATGAGATGCAGAAGATGAGCGGCAAGAAAGTGAAATATAATAATATAGTTGTTTTTTTCATGAGACTGGATATGCTTGAATTATTTTGCAAAGATACAAAAGATGAGCGGATTGGCAAAAATATTTCTTACCGATTGGGGCTAAATGCAAGAAAACTATGGATGAGAAAAAGCGTTATTGACAACAGAAAGCACCCGATTATGATTAGCTGCATCACTTCGAAACAAATACTTATCTGGCATAAACCCTAACGGCCGATTTTGGTTGAATCACAAATTACCCACATGATTGGTAGGGTAGGCCTAAATCCGTCTCATCCTCGCAATGTCCTCGCATTCTTCTTGCTAAGTCCTCGATATTTCATCTTTTCATGAGCAAGAACATGCCAAGTATCAGCCAGGTAAAAAACAGCCACTTCCTGTCCAAGAGAAGCATTTTCGGCTAATCTACCTTCATGGAAATCATATTGTTACTTGGCTCTTTGCGCTAATCTGCTTTCTTTTTTAGTTGATAGACAATTGTTGGTACTGTATTGATGCGTGAATTCTAAATTTTTTTGGGAATATTGGAAAATTTGTGTAACTTTGCTGAACCGTTATGTGATAGTGTTTATTGCTAAGTGATTGATTTTTATTGCATAATGTTATTTACCAATCTTTGTGGCCACAAAGTAAAGAAAGAATGTAATTTAAGATAGTAACATTATATACATTTATTATGAAACCAATCAAATTCGTATCGGCTGATGAGGCCGTGAAAGTTGTCAAGAGTGGCGATCATGTCCATTTCAGTAGTGTTTCTGCCTATCCCGTTATTTTGGGTGAAGCCTTGGCCCGCCGTGGAGACACTGGTGAGCTGAAGGATGTACGCATCCACCACCTCCATACCGAAGGTGACGCTCCGTATACGCATGAGAAGTATAACGGCGTTTTCTTCACACAGTCCTTCTTTGTGGGTGCCAACGTGCGTAAGGACACACAGTCGGGTTGGGCCGACTATATTCCTGTGTTCCTGCGTGAGACCCAGAAACTCTATCGTAGCGGTGTGCTGCCCTGTGATGTGGCTATGATTCAGGTGTCGCCTGTAGACAAGCATGGCTATGTCTCTTTAGGCACATCAGTAGATGCTACCTTGGCAGCTGTGGAGTGCGCAAAGACTGTTATTGCCGTGATGAATCCCAATGTGCCTAGAGCTTGGGGTAACTCCATTATTCCTGCCGATGTCGTTGACATCTGGGTTGAGGATGACACTCCCCTGACACCGGCTAAACCCGCCGAACCCAACGATGTGGACCTGAAGATTGGCGAATATGTGGCAGAGCTTGTAGAAGATGGTGCCTGCCTGCAGATGGGTATTGGTGCTATTCCCAATGCTGTGTTGGCTCGTTTGGGCAACCACAAAAACCTGGGTGTGCACACCGAGATGTTTAGCGATGGCCTGCTGCCTCTCATCAAGAGTGGTGTGGTAAACGGCTTGAACAAACGCTATCGTCGTGGCCGTATTGTCAGTACCTTCCTGATGGGTACCAAGGAGCTATATGACTTTATTGATGACAACCCCGGCATCTATATGACCGATGTGAAATACTCCAATGACCCCCAAGTTATTGGTAAGAACCCCAAGGTCTGCGCCATCAATAGTGCTCTGCAGATTGACCTTACTGGTCAGGTTTGCGCCGACTCGATTGGTACGAAGTTCTACAGCGGCGTGGGCGGCCAGATAGACTTTGTGGACGGTGCTAACCTGAGTGAGGGCGGCAAGGCTATTATTGCCATGCCTTCCATCACGGCCAAGGGTATCAGCAAGATTTCTCCCACTCTGACAGAGGGTGCCGGTGTGGTGACTACGCGTAACCATATCCACTACGTCGTTACAGAGAATGGTGCTGTCGACCTCTACGGCAAGAGCTTGCAGGAGCGTGCCAAGTTGCTCATTAAGGTTGCACACCCCAGCGCTCAGGAAGAACTTGACAGGGCAGCCTTCGAGCGTTTCGGTCCCCACTACATGGCCATCAATATTTAACCCAAATTGGTTATTAGGACGATTTCTCAATCTATTTCACTTTTATAGGTCTGTTTATGGCATTTCAGTATTTCTTCTGGCATCTTGTCCACATCCTGTCTCGCCATAGCCCGCTATGTCTTTGCCAGCGATGTGACCAATCTGCTCGAAACACATACTAATCTGCCATAAACCCTAATGACCGATTTGGGTTTGATTGTTATTTCTGCTCTCCCCCGAATCAATCCATTGGGGCAAAGTCGACAATAAGTCAACCGCTTCTTGTTGATTATAATATAAAAAGATTGCCGCGGAGTATTTTCTTCGCGGCAATCTATTTTATAGGGTTACGCAAGAAGAGCCTTACTTGCCAATAGTGATTTCTATGCGGCGGTTCTTAGCGCGGCCTTCCTTGGTGGTGTTGGGTGCAATGGGGTTGTTCTCACCTCTGCCGTATGCATTGATGCGGCTTGCGGAGATGCCTTTGCCTACCAGCATCTTCTTGATGTTTTCGGCACGGCGTTTAGAAAGATTCATGTTGGAGACATCGTTGCCCACATTGTCGGTGTAGCCAGTAACGGTGACCACAATTTCAGGATGTCTGTCCATGATGTCCTTCAGGTTGTCCCAAGAGTCTTCGTTGAGTTGGCCGAAGATGGGCATGTCCTTGCCGGTCTCGAAATAGGCGGTGTCGCTGAAACCAGCCACGAAGGCGGCTTCCTCGCGGGCTTTCTGTTCTGCCTTGGCGCGAGCGCGAGCTTCTGCTTCCGCTTTAGCGCGGGCCTCAGCCTCTGCTTTAGCGCGGGCCTCAGCCTCAGCCTTTGCACGAGCTTCTGCTTCAGCCTTTGCCTTGGCTAAATCAGCTTCAGCTTTGGCTTTGTCAGCCTCGGCTTTGGCCTTGTCGGCCTCAGCTTTAGCCTTGGCCAGTTCGGCAGCATGGGCAGCGGCCAGAGAGTCGGCCTCAGCCTTTGCGCGGGCCTCAGCTTCGGCCTTGGCTTTGGCAGCAGCCTCTTCGCGTGCTTTCAGCTCAGCAGCCAGTCGGGCAGCTTCGGCAGCCTCGGCAGCAGCGATGGAGTCGGCACGAGCTTGAGCAGCAGCAGCCAAGTCGGCAGCCTCTTTCTCACGCCAGTCGACATCTTTACCCATGCCGAAACGAAGACCGATTTTAATACCGATTTCAAGGGGATTTACCTTGTCAGTTCGGTCGGAGGCGAAAACGCCAGGATAGTTATATAGGCCTTGGGCAACATTGTAGTTGAAGAGAGGGTCATTGCTGCCAGTAGTGGTGGAAATGTTGCTGGGAGAATAGTTGCCATAGGCACCTATATAGAGGCCAGAACCTTCGGAGAGGTTGAAGACAAAGCCTAAGTCGGCAAGGAGTCCTACATAGAGGTTTTTCAGCTGGAGGTCACCCTCTTCTTTGCCGGCATCGAAGGCACCCAGAAGGTGCCCGTTCATATCGTCGCCATAGGTGACATGGGTTCTGTCCATGTAGGCGGTGCGGGTATATTGGCCGCTAACGGTACGGTATTTGCCATAGACAGGCATGTCAAGGGTGGCACCCAATCCCATTTGGAAGGCGGCCTTGTAGTTGATAGGGGCACGGATAATCAGCTGCAAGGGGACGCTGATAGGAACAATGGATTGTTTCTCTTTCCAATGATAGAAATTGGTGTTGACTCTGTCGGCGATGTAGAGAGCCCCGGGGAGCATCACGTCGGTTTGCTCGATGGTGTAGTCATAGGTAGAATTGCCATTGAGGCAGCCTGCCTGAACACCGAGAGCAAGTCCGATGTAGTGGTTGAACATAAGCTGATACTGAGCCTCAAAAAGACCGCCGAAACCGAGAGCATGTTCGCCGTTAACGGGAGTGTACTGGAGGCTGTGGATGCCGCCGCCCAAATTAAACTGGAGATTGGAAATATGGTCGACGGACTGAGCTGAAGCTGTTGCCATGGTGGCCAGCAGCAAGAGTGATGTTATTATTTTTTTCATTATTATCTATTTTTTTAAGACACCCCGTTGATAAGGGATGCCATGGTTAGGTTTTTAGAGTTTGATGGTTTTAGCGGTGGCACCGTCGACATTGATGAGGTAGGTGCCCTGAGGCAGAGCGCTCATGTCGAGGGTGTAGGCACGGCCGGAGAAAGTGGCGGTGAGCACCTGTGTACCATAGCTGTTGTATACACGGAGGAGGTGGGTCTCGCTCTCAAACTCGCCTTGGAGTTTCACCTGAGCCTGATTGACAACAGGGCTGGGGTTGACGTGGACCACTTGGAGGGGGGTGGTGACGATGTACATGCTCTCATCCCAAGGGCAGATGAGATTCTCGTCTGCCGTGCCAGCATTGACGATGACTTGATAAGTACCGGTAAGTCCACCTTTCTCTTGATGATAGGGTTTGGTCTCGTTGATGAGTTGGCCGTTATGGTACCATTTGTAGCTGGTGAAACGGTCGGGCTGATTGTCAATAAGGCCGCTGTTGTCGATGCTCAGCACATCGTCGAAGACCTGAATGAGATATTTGTTGGTGAGGTTGATGGTGAAGGGAACCGTGTAGGTGGTGGAGTTGACAGAAGCAAGGTTGGTGAATGTGATAGCAACCTGGTATGAACCTCCAGCGCAATTGGCAGGCACGGGAAATGAAACGATAGAGTCGGTGGGTGTGCAGGGAGTCCATGTGCTATTTTGGAAACCTTGTGCAATGGCTTCGTCGGAGAAAACTAAGCTGTAGGCAACGGGGTAGCCTGAAATCAGATGGTAGGCCAGTTTGACGGAGTCGCCTTCACAGTAGCCATTGACAACTGAATGAAAGGCATTGCCAGAAGTGGTGTCGAAAACGGTGGGCATGATGATGGATCCAGTAACGACGGCATCTGCAGGAGCCCTATAGTTGAGTGCCTGGGGGCCAGAAAGGACATGATGGATGGTAATGGGTTTTTCAAAGCCTACTTCAGCATCGTCATAGGTGGCGGTGGTGGTGATGGTAATGCTGTCACCCTCAACAAGGTTGAGCGGGATAGCAGGAGTGACAACCTCGGCTATATTGGTGCCGTCATACTCTTTAATAGTTCTGATGGTGGGATCCGTGATGTACAATGCGAGTTTGGAAATGCTGCCCCATAGGACGTCGACGGTGTCAAGAATGACGTAGTTGCCTCCTTGAGGACCATAGGTATGGAAGGAGATATTGAGTTGGGTGCTGAAACCATTGGTTTGGTTAGAAGTGGGGGCGTTGACGAAAGCCGTGTGGTAAACGGTGTCGCCTGCGAGGACATTGTTGGGGTCGATAACGCCGTGGTTGGTGACAACAAAGGCGGAGGTGCCGTCGTATACCTTAGTGGATTCGGCCTGAACACCGGAAGCATAGATGGTGCGCGGCAGAACCATTCCAAAGAGAGTGTCGCTGGCGGGTGCTGCGTAGTTGAAGGAGGCAGGGCCATAGATGGAATACTGCATGGCCACGGGGCTGAAAGAGCCGGCATTGCCAGTAACATAAGAGCAGCTAATGTTGACGAAGACCAATCCGGAGTCGCTTTCAACAACGTTGGTTAGGTGACCTAACGAGTCGAGGTTTGCCCCAATATTGTGGTCGTAGACCTTGGGGGTAATCTGGATGCCTGTAATGCCGAGTGGACGCACCACGATGTTGGCAGAAAGGGTGTCGTTTTTCACTACATATTCTTCGGCTTGAGGACCACCCAGAATGTAGCTGATAATGACAGGTTTATTCATGCCGACCACCGCGCTGCCGTAGTAAGCGTAGGTCTCGGCAATAAAGACGGTGTCGTCAGCGGCCACGCCCATGAGGGAGCCGGGTGTGGCAGCGGCAAGGATAGTGCCGTCATAAACCTTGAAAGGGGGTATCTGTGTGCCAGAGACGGTGAGGGTGTCTTGTGACCAGGCGGTAGCACCTGCTAGGCACAGAAAACTGGCCAAAAGAAAGATTCTTTTGAACAGAATAGATTTGATAAAATAATGTTTTTGTATCATAACCTTTTGTATTTGTTTGTATTATCTTTTTATTTTTCGGGATTCTACTTTATGCAAAAATACACATTATTTCTAATATAAATATAAAAAAATGCCTCCTCCGAAGAGAAGGCACTATGTGAATGAAAGATTGATAGTTAAAAACTAAGTAACTTATTTTACTATCATTCGGCGGACAACGCGAGTGTTGTTGCCAGAGAAGATGACGTTGTAAATGCCGGAGGCAAGCTTGTCGGTGCGGATGGTGAAGACAATGCTGCCGGCGGTGGTGAGGTTGGTAGTATGAACCAAGCGACCCATGTTGTCGTAGATGTCCACCTGATAACGACCACCGTCGCCTAAGTTGATGTTGATGTTGGCTTGTTCGTTGGCGGGATTGGGGTAGAACTGTCCGAAGTTCTGGTTAGAGGCCATTTGGTCAGCATCTATGCCCACCTCGGGAGTGGTGCTGGTGTCGCGAGAGGTGCGATTTGCATCGAAAACAAAGGTGATGTCGCTCTCGGGCCGAGGTTCGGTAGAGAAGTCGTAGTTGATGCTGTCGAGGACCTCTTCCTGTCCATTATAGTAGAAGCTGTAATAGCCTCCCTGGTGGGCAGTCATAGGCTTGGTGATGGTCTTGCCATTTTTGCTGGTGGCGCTGATGTAGTATTCGATGGTAACCAGCGTATCGCGCACGAACGGCACGGTGTCGATAAAGTGGAGGGTGTCGACATCATAGGTGTAGATGTAGCTGAAAGTGGTGTCGACGATGACATCGGAGTCAATTATGATGGTGTCGACAGAGGTGATGGTATCGGTATGGATGAGGGTACTGTCCAATTCGGTGTAGGGAATATAGTTTGTGTCAATCACGCGCTCGTTGATGGAAGCAGTGGGCAGAACACCGGAGAACTTGTTTCCGTTTCCGTTGAGACTGAGTGTGTTCCATTCGCCGCCATTGATACGGTAGATGGCCTCAGCATGGTCGATTCCGCTGCGGTTGGTGATAATGGCACTAACAGGGATGTCGTTGCCACGCATGGCGTTGGCAGAGCCAACGATGGATTTGTGCAGGATGCGGACGGGGTTGTCGGCAGGAATTTGCTTGGTGACACAGTGGATGGCACCGCCCGAGCCGTCGAACTCACGCACGTCAACTGGGTAGATGGTGTAGCCAGGATAGGCAGCCTTTAGCTTTTCGATATTGGCACGGTCCCAAGTTGCGCTGGGCTCTCCGTTGACAACCTGAGAGAAGCAAGGTTGCAGGATTAGGTCGTTGACGAAAGTGTGATTGCTATAAGTGCGGGTGTAGTCCTGGTTGTACTCATTCTGGTTGGAGAAGTTGCTGCCGTTGTTCTTGCTGGGGAATGGGATGCTGGTGCTGTAGTAAGGACGGTCGAAGATGCTGGTGTAAGAGCAGAGGGAGTCCATGTTGCGTGCACCGGTGTGATAGTCGGCCCAACTTCTGTAATCATCGGGCATGACGGAGAAAACGAATCCGTTTTCCTCTACCATGTCAGCATAGAGGTCGATATGACCGGTTCCACCGTCATACCTATAGGCTGGTAGGATATGGGTTTCGCGCTGGCCGAGCAGGCTGGCCAAGGCGTTCTTGGTTTGGGTCTGGCTGAGGCGGGTCTTGTTGATATAGTGGATGCTGGAGTGGTTGACTCCGTCCCAGGTGATTTGACCTGTGTTGTCAGCATTGTTGGAATAGATGGCATCGCTGCTGAGGAGGAAGCCGGCACCGTCTACCAAGCAGTTGCCGCCTTCCCATTCGATGGTGTTAATATAGTTGGGAATGTCCATCTGGCGATAGATGAGCGAAGGCAGAGAGTCGTCGAGGGCACGTCCGGGATAGTACTCAAAGTCCATCATGGCAACACTGTCTTGGTCGCCATAGTAGAAGCAGATGGGACCGCAGTCGCGATACCAGAAAGAGTTGCCAGGACCAACGATGAAACGAACATTGTCGTGGCGGAGATTCAGGCGGGTGAGGGTACGGAGCACTTTGGCTGAGTCTTGGGCTTGCTCAACACGCACCCATGCTTGGGCATGACCTTTCTGGATGCCATCCATCAAGTAGAAGAAAACGCGGCCAAACTCACTGTTGGTGTCCATTGTTGATTTATAAGGACCATAGAGGTTGGTGGGAGTCCAGCCAGAGACCATATTGTAGCGGAAATACTCAGCCACACCAGTTACAATGGGGTCGGCAATATAGTAGCCAGATCCCAGATTGGTGTCAGGTGAGTAAGAATAATAGGGGGTGACCACGATGGCTTTCACCTCTTCCCATTCGCCGGGAAACCAAACACGGTCTTCGGGGAGGGCTTTCACGTTGGCCGACTTGGGTGCTACTTCATCGCCGATGGGGATGTTCGATGTGGCAGCGTGGTTGGAAATGTTTCGCTGCTGTTTGAGCTGGCGCCATTCCTTCATCATTTGGCTGTCGTTGCTTACTTGCTGCGCCATGGTGGTAAGGGTCATGGCGATAGCCATAAGGCTAAGAATGATTTTTTTCATTGATTAAAAAAGTTGAAATAAAAAAATAGGTTGATATGAGGTAGGGGTCATGCCCTTCTATCATGTCAACCTATCTTAGTACATAAGGGTTATAAAAGCGTTATTTATCGTTTCTTGAGGCTGAGAATTTCGCGGGCTTCGTCGCTGTTGGCTACTTCGCGTCCAAGGAGTTTGGCCATGCGAACCACTTTGTCTACCAGCTCGCCGTTGCTCTTGGCGAGGACACCGCGCTCGATATACAGGTTGTCCTCAAATCCCACGCGGACGTTGCCGCCCATAACGATGGTGGGAGCAGCCAGGGTGAAGGCATTGCGGCCGATGCCAGTGGCCGTCCAGGTGCTACCAGCGGGGATGTTCTTGACAAGCCAGCAGAGGTTGTCGACAGTGGCAGGGGTGCAGCCGGGCACACCGAGGACGAAATTGAACTGCATGGGATCGCCAGGTACCTCGCCTTTCTTGGCCATGCGGAGGATGGTGTCGAGGTGACCCATCTCAAAGCACTCATATTCGGGCTTGATACCGCGCTCGAGCATGCGTTTGCCAAAGGCACGCATGGTGGGCATGGTGTTGTCGAAAATCTCGTCGCCAAAATTGCAGGTGCCGCAGTCAAGCGTGGCCATCTCGGGCAGGGGAGTGGTGTCGGTGCTTTGCAGACGCTCTTCGGGGGTCATGCCTACAGCACCGCCGGTGGAGGGAATGAGGATGACGTTGGGGCACTCTTTCAGGATGGCCTCCTCACATTCTTGGAAACGATCGCGGCTCTGCGTGGGGGTTCCGTCGTCAAAACGGACGTGCAGGTGGACGATGGCAGCACCGGCATCGACGGCCGATTTTGCCTCGCGAACGATTTCTTCGACGGTATAAGGTACGGCAGGATTCTGCTCTTTGGTAACTTCTGCGCCACAAATTGCAGCGGTGATAATCAGTTTATCCATGGTATTGTTGAAATTAAATTATTATTGTCAATTTTTTTAAAATGCAAAGATACAAAAAAAAATTGTATCTTTGCAAAAATTTTGTCTAATGCTTATTCTTGGAATTGACCCTGGAACGCAGATATTGGGCTACAGCCTGCTCGACACTACAGAAACCAGACCTGAGTTGGTGTTGATGGATGTCCTTTATCTGCGAAAGATTGCCGACTTCCATCTGCGCATACACAAAATTTTTGAGACCACCCAGCGCATCATCGACTCCTACCACCCAGATCATCTGGCTATTGAGGCTCCATTTGCCGGCAAGAATGTGCAATCCATGCTTAAATTGGGCAAGGCTCAAGGAGTTGCCATAGGTGCAGCCATGAGCCGCGACCTCTCCTATACCGAGTACGAACCTGCCGCCATTAAACAGCGCGTCACGGGCAACGGCAACGCTGCCAAAGAACAAGTGGCCATGATGCTTCAGAGCATATTTAATTTCGAGAACCTGCCCCACTACTTAGATGCTTCCGATGCCTTGGCGGTGGCCTATACCTGTCACCTCGATCAGACAGACCCCCTTGGCGAGCTGCGCGGGCAACTCAAGCCCAGACGCACCACTAAAAGCAAAAAAGCCCAATGGGGCGACTTTGTCAAACAAAACCCTGATAGGGTAAATTGAAATAGATAATTGTATTTGAATTAATAACGGATAACTGATTCAATCATGTCAACATCGAATAAAACCACTTTTTCCTCCACCTTGGGTGTGATTATGGCCGCAGTAGGGTCGGCCGTAGGCTTAGGTAACATTTGGCGTTTTCCTTACATCTGCGGTAAGTATGGAGGAGGAGCATTTCTGATAGTTTATCTCTGTTTTGTATTTTTATTAGGAGCCACTTTGATGATGTCGGAATTTGTTATTGGTCGCCGCTCTCAGCACACTCCCATCAAGGCTTTCCAAGCACTTCATCCCAAGAAGGCATGGGGGCTATTAGGATTGCTGGGCTTAATCACCAGCTTCTTTATTTTGTCGCAATATCTGGTGCTGTCCGGTTGGACAACCGACTACATCTGGGAGTCTATCTCAGGCAACTTGGCTGCATTAGGTTCCGATGCAGGAGCTATTTCCAACTACTTTGCGCAATTCTCCACTAATGCCCTTCGACCAGTCATTGCCGTGGTGATATTCTCGGTCATTTGTCTGGTTGTCATTATGTGTGGTGTGCAGAAGGGTATCGAGAATGTAAGCAAGGTGCTCATGCCTCTGCTGGTGCTGTTGGTGTTGGTGCTTTGTGTGCGCAGTCTCACCCTGCCCAATGCCGGCAAAGGCCTGGAGTATCTATTCCTGCCCGACTTTTCCAAGCTCACAGGCGAGGGGGTGCTGGCTGCTTTAGGTCAAGCCCTTTTCTCTTTGAGTGTGGGCATGGGTGTAATGATTGTTTATGGTTCCTATATGCCTGTGAACGATAATGTCTTCAAAACAGCCATGTGGATTACCGCCTGCGACACGCTCATTGCTATCTTGGCTGGTGTTGCTATCTTCCCCGCTGTTTTCAGTTGCGGTTTCGACCCTGCTGGTGGCCCCGGATTGGTCTTCTGTGTGCTGCCCAATGTCTTTAACAACATGGGAGGGGCGGGCATCGTCTTCTCCACCATCTTTTTCCTGTTGTTGGCCGTAGCTGCCATGACAAGTGCCATCTCCCTTCTGGAGTCTCTAACCGCCACACTCCTCGAACATGCCAAGGTCAACCGCCAGGTTAGTGCCGTTCTTTTCTTCCTTCTTTCTTCTGCATTCGGCATTCTCTTCTCCCTTTCCATCGGACCACTTTCTAATGTTACCATCGGACATGCTCATCTGACCATGTTCGACTTTGTCGACAAACTCAACAGCATATACCTGCCTCCCATTTGTTCTCTCTTCACCATCTTTTTCTTTGGATGGGTCATGCCCGAGGCTGATATCAAAGACGAACTCTCCAATCACGGGGTACTGAAGATTGGCTATTACAAGGTGTTCCGATTCCTGGCACGCTATGTGGCCCCGCTGGCTTTACTGGTGGTTCTGATTACTGGCATTATGGGATAATATAGATATTACAATGCGCAAACTACTCTTCATCTTTGCCGTTGTCCTCACCCTTGTGGGTTGCCAGCAACATAGCCGCAGCAGAACCTATAGTCCCGCGTTGGTCGATTTTCAGGTCTCTTACAACAGTCTCTTCGAGAGCCGGCTTTACCCTTCGCTCTTGCTGGGTTCTGCTCAGTTGAGCGACCCTAATTATGCACTCAATGACACGAATGCCCTCTTCTCCATTTCGGTTACGGCACCTGTCAGCAACGCTGTGTTGCGACTCTCCATCGACTCTACCAATCTTAATTATGTGACCATTTTTCAGGAGGTGTTGCCAGTAAAAGGTGTGCGTTACACCTTTTATCCAACAGTCAAGTGGAAGTATGACAAACTCTACCGCACCCGTCAGCAGGGCAATACCGACTTCACCTTTACTTGCTTCATCAACGATGAGGAAGTGGATGTTAAGAATGTCCGCCTCAATTACCGTTCAGCCAACGAGTGTCTGCTCAGCGTGCGCGACAAGACCGGCCACAACCACGATTTCCGTTGGATGTTTGCCGGATATGTCAACGAGGAGCATCCCTATATCGATAGCATTCTCAATTCTATTCTGCAGCAAGGGGTAGTCTCAAGCATCACTGGCTATCAGAAGAACGCCGCCACGGTCATCTCGCAAGTCGAGGCCATTTGGTATTATGCGCTCGAGCACGGCATTACCTACTCCTCAATCTCTTGCACCTCTAATCCATCCACAATCACTAATGTGCAGCATATCCGCTTCTTCGACGAGGTTTACAACTCGCGTCAAGCCAACTGCATTGATGCTTGTGTTTTCTTTGCCTCCATCATGCGCAAAATTGGACTCAAACCTGTCATTTTCGTTGAGCCCTGCCACGCCTACTTGGGTTATTATACCGATAAGAATCGCAAACAGCTTAAGCTGCTTGAGACTACCATCACCTCCTGGGTGGACTTTCCTGCCCTTACCCGCAATTACAACGAAACCATGGCTGCTAACCCCGATGCCACTGGCCGTGCGCGAATATCAGAAGCCATGAACGCTAAATACTACCGTTACCTTACCGAGGACCAACAACATCGTTGGGAGAACAACACCCTCACCTTCGACCAGTTTAAGCGTGCCGTAGCTCACTACCTCTTCCAGAAAGCCACTGAATACGATCAAGCGACCTATACCACCAATAAGGCCAATTTCGCTAATCCCGACATCATGCAGTACCAGACCCTCGACATCGAAGTCCTGCGCAAAGTCGTACACCCTATCTCGGGTAATTGAGATTGACCACTTGATAATTCTGATTACTCTTTTTAATGATTCTTTACCTCAAATCGGTCATTAGGTCGACTAGTATCTCATATCTTACTTTCTCAAGTCTCTTTTCGCCATCTCAGCATTTCTTTATGTTCCAAGACGTTACTATGGCTCTGCATAACAAGCTTGCTCTGCACTCGCCTTGGGTGACGTTTGGCACCTAATCCACATGCTTGTCATGCCATAGCCCGCTATGTTGCCAATCTGCACGAAACAAATACTAATCTGACATAAACCCTAATGACTGGTTTGGGTTAAATAAAAGAAACCAATTGATAATAAAAAAGGACGGATGCTGTCCGCCCTTCTTTATACTATTATTTTATTTGTATTTTTAATTTTCGTTCTTGCCGCAGCAGTTTTTGTATTTCTTGCCGCTACCGCAGGGACAGGGGTCGTTGCGCCCCACTTTCTTTTCGACGTGCACGGGCTGAGGCTTGGGACGCTCACCAGTTTGCTGGCGAGCGGCTTGATCCATGGCACGCTGAGTGTCGGTGGCACCGTCGGTGGAACGGCTTTCGCGCATATTGCGGTTGTCATTGCGTGGTTGGCGGGCTTCCTGCATGTCGGACTCTTCGCGCACGGGCAGGCTGGCACGGATGAGGAAGGAGGAAATCTCGCGGTTGATTTGCAGCAACATTTTCTCAAAGAGGTTGAAGCTCTCGAACTTGTAGATGAGCAACGGATCTTTCTGCTCGTAGGAGGCATTCTGCACACTGGTGCGCAGTTCGTCCAACTCGCGCAGGTGGTCTTTCCAGAGGTCGTCGATGATGGCGAGGGTGATGCCCTTCTCGATGCTGAGCTGCACCTCGCGACCTTTGTTCTCGTAGGATTTCTGCACGGGGGCGACTACGTTGAGAGTCTTTTTGCCATCAGTAATGGGGAATGCGACATTAATGTAGCGGGTGTTGTCGTGTACGCGGACGATGAAGGGATAAGCCAAGTCGCAAATCTTTTGCATGCGTTCCTTGTAGGTGTTGTAAACCATCTCATAAATCATCTGCACGGCATCATCGCGGCGGGCATTGAAGAGCTGCTTCTCGGTAAAGGGTATCTCAAGGGCAAAGACACGAATCATCTCGGTATTGAAGCCTTCGAAATCGTGGTTGCTGTAGGCATCATCGTAGATGAGGGAGCAGGTGTCGTAGAACATATTGCTGATGTCGATGCTCAGACGGTCGCCATAGAGGGCGTTGCGACGTTTGTTGTAGATGACGGTACGCTGGTTGTTCATCACGTCGTCGTACTCCAAAAGGTGCTTACGCATGCCGAAGTTGTTCTCCTCGACTTTCTTCTGTGCCTTCTCAATCTGTTTCGTAATCATGGGGTGTTGGATGACCTCGCCTTCTTGAAGACCCATGCGGTCCATAATGCTGGCAATACGGTCGGAACCGAAGATACGCATGAGGTCGTCTTCGAGGGAGACGTAGAACTGGCTACTGCCCGGGTCACCCTGACGGCCGGCACGACCACGCAACTGGCGGTCGACACGGCGCGACTCGTGGCGCTCGGTGCCTATGATGGCCAAACCTCCGGCTTCACGCACACCGCCTTTAAGCTTGATATCGGTACCACGACCTGCCATATTAGTGGCGATGGTTACGTGCCCAGGTTCACCGGCATGGGCCACAATCTCGGCCTCTTTCTGGTGCAGCTTGGCGTTCAAGACGCTGTGTTCGATGTGTTTCATCTTAAGCATCTTGCTCAGCAGCTCGGAGGTTTCGACGTTGGTGGTACCCACCAGAACAGGACGGCCGATGCTGATGAGGTGTTCCACTTCGTCGATGACAGCCTTGTATTTCTCACGTTTGGTCTTATAAATCTTGTCGTCCATGTCGATACGGGCAATGGGACGGTTGGTTGGAATGACCACAACATCAAGCTTGTAGATGTTCCAAAACTCACCAGCCTCGGTTTCGGCGGTACCAGTCATACCGGCCAGCTTCTTGTACATGCGGAAGTAGTTCTGCAGGGTGATGGTGGCGTAGGTCTGGGTGGCAGCCTCTACCTTGGCGTTCTCCTTGGCTTCGACAGCTTGGTGCAGGCCATCACTCCAACGACGACCTTCCATGATACGGCCGGTTTGCTCGTCGACAATCTTCACTTGGCGGTTCTCATCGACGATGTAATCGACATCTTTTTCAAAAAGGGTGTAGGCCTTTAGGAGCTGGTCGACGGTGTGCACGCGGTCGCTCTGGATGGCGTAGTCGCTGAAAAGCTTCTCTTTCTTTTGGGCCTTTTCCTCGGGAGTGAGGTCGCTCTGTTCCACGTCGGCAACCATGGCACCGATGTCGGGCAGTTGGTAGAAATTGCGGTCTTCGCCAAGACTGGTTAGGAAGTCCATACCTTTCTCGGTGAGTTCCACCTGGCGGTTTTTCTCATCAATAACGAAATAGAGGTCGTCGTCAATGATGTGCATATATTTGTTCTGCTCCTGCATGTAGAAGTTCTCGGTGCGTTGCAGGATGGCCTTGATGCCGGTTTCGGAAAGGAACTTGATCAAAGCCTTGTTCTTGGGCAGACCACGGTAGGCGCGCAACAACAGCTTGGCGGCTTCTTCCTCGGGCTTGGGGTCGGGGTTTTCAGCAAGGCCGGCCTTGGCATCTGCCAACACCTTGGTTATCATCACGCGCTGAGCGTTATAGAGCTTCTCAATGACGGGTTTGAAACGGTCAAACTCTTGGTCTTCGTCGTCTTTGCCAGTAGGACCGCTGATGATGAGGGGCGTACGGGCATCGTCAATAAGCACGGAATCAACCTCGTCGACGATAGCGTAGTTGTGGCCGCGTTGCACCAGCTCTTCGGGGTTGCGGCTCATGTTGTCGCGCAGGTAGTCAAAGCCGAATTCGTTGTTGGTACCGAAGGTGATGTCGGCACGATAGGCGGCTTTGCGCTCGTTGCTGTGAGGCTCATGTTTGTCGATGCAGTCAACCGTGAGTCCGTGGAATTCATAGAGCATGCCCATCCATTCAGAGTCACGCTTGGCCAGATAGTCGTTGACGGTGACCACGTGCACACCCTTGCCGGGCAGGGCGTTGAGGTAGACGGGCAGGGTGGCCACGAGGGTCTTACCTTCACCGGTGGCCATCTCGGCGATTTTGCCGTTGTGAAGGACGATACCGCCGATGAGCTGCACGTCGTAATGCACCATGTCCCATTTAATCATATTGCCGCCGGCCATCCAGCTGTTTTTGTATATGGCTTTGTCGCCCTCGATATTAACGTTGTCGCGCTTTACTGCCAGCTCGCGGTCATGGTCGGTGGCGGTGACCACTACCTCCTCGTTTTCGGCAAAGCGGCGTGCGGTCTCTTTGACCACGCTGAAGGCTTCGGGCAGGATTTGGTTGAGCACTTTCTGGGTTTTCTCATAGGAGTCTTTCTCCAGTTTGTCGATACGCTTGTAGATCTCCTCTTTTTCGTTCACGGGCATGTCGTACTCGTTCTCGATGCGTTCGCGCAAGCTGGCCAGTTCATTTTCTTCGGCTGCTACTTCTTTGTTGATAATCTCTTTAAACTCGATGGTCTTGGCGCGCAATTCGTCGTTGCTGAGTTTCTGAATCTCAGGGTAGACCTTCAAGGTGGCATCGAGCATCGGTTTCACATCTTTGAGGTCACGATCAGATTTGGTGCCAAATAGTTTGGACAGGAAATTTGCCATTATTATTATTTATTTTATTTTTATTCTACTATAATACAAAAAGTTGTCTGTTTAAGGGTGAACAGCACAAGTTTGCAAAGATACAAAAAATATTTATTATTCCATATCTTTCTTTCCCTGCGTGAACGAAAAATTACTCTTCCTCCCTTCGAGGCTATCAAAAACCATGCCACTGTTTTCGAGCGGCCACTGATCCAGTAGTTTAATCACCGCTCCGGCCATGCTGTCCTTCAGGAATTCAGAGGTAATATCGTTTTTTGTCATATCGTTCAATATTTAACTGTGCTGCCAAGATAGAAATGTTGCGTGAGAATGGGATGACTTTATCAAAGAGAGGAGGGCCATAGGAAATAGTGTGTCTTGGTAGCGCAATTGATAACTTGTGTATATCTAATACTCCTTCTCCAGCCACCGCATCAAGAACAGGTCGGCAACGGCATAGCAAGTTTTCTCCTTGGTGGTTTCGGCAAACACTAGGTCTTTGTCTATCAGTGTCTGCAATTGTCTCCGAGCCACTGCAGTGGCTCCCACGTCATATTTCTTTAGAAATGCCGTGGCGTAAGGCTGTTCCACTGTTCCCTCTTTGGCCAGCGCAATCATAAAGTTCCATTGCCCTGCCGTCAGCAGCTGCTTGTATTGCAGAAAATAAGGCTCGTTCAACTGCAGCAAGGTGTTGCAACAGCCGTTCACTTCGTCGATGCCGATATGGTTCGCAGGGAGGTCATACACCTCATGGCACAACCGTTGTGTGTAATAGGTATGTCGCCTTGACCACCGCATTATCTGCTCCACCGCTTCGGTATCAATCTCTTTTCCGCCCGCCGTAAACATCTTTGTGATATAGTTGCCATACGGTTCGGCCGCTATGGCCTTAAGTCCGAGGAACTGGGTACTGGCAAAGAACGGTCGGCTTGGATTGCTGAAGATGTCGGTCATCAGGTGCTTGCGGCTACCACAAAAGATAAACCGTACATTGTCTAGCCGCTGAATATATGTCCGCAGCAAAGCCTCTACATTCTCATTGTCGTACTCCCTCACCTGCTGGAATTCGTCAATGGCCAACAATATCGGCTGATGTTGCTGCTCTAAGAAGGTCAGCAGTCCCTCCAGCGTATGCTCCTTTTCTGTCTGGTTTTGATAAGTGAACTGCACCTGTGGCGAACCCGACAGCGGGTCAACCCCAAACGACGGTCGCAATCCTTTCAGTATGCCCAAGAATCTTTTCCCCACCGACGACTCTTCGGGGAAGGCTTTCATGATAGCGGTTGCCAACGTGCGATTCAACTCAGCAAGATTGCGTGTGGCAAATATATCCACATAGATAGGCTTAATCTCGCTCCCGATGCTCGCTAACTCATCCATCAACCGAAATATCAGTCCAGTCTTGCCCATACGGCGTTGGGCGATGAGGGTGACGTTGACATTGTTTTCGGCAAATCTTAGCAGCTCCGCCAACTCTTTCTCGCGGTCGCAGAAATACTCCGCACCCGCGTATCCGTTGAAAACAAAAGGGTTATCCATATTCATCTTCATTATTTCCCACTGCAAATATACAACAAAAAACCGACTTAACAAAATGTTATTAGCAAAATGTTAAGTCGTAATATATGCAAAGGAATCTGGAAGATAGAAAAGAGTCCCTGCCGCAGAGGCAAGGGCTCTCCTATTTTTACTTGCAGTGGCGGACTTGCTATCTGCCAGCACCCAATCACTCCTCTGCAACGTGAGGCAATGCCTCATCTTTGAGGACATATTGAGGCACACCATACTCATACAACGTGTCGGAAGGCAGGTCTATGCGGTCGTTCCAATATACACAGGTACGGCTGCTATCCACCCGTGCCTGCTCCCAAAGATGGGGAATCTGCTTCAGCATACGAAACTCATCAACCTGCTCAATATCCT
>JAEEGF011375718.1_pt1 | contig 86668 bp, 68 predicted proteins | sample 9134171 | NCBI WGS metagenome assembly JAEEGF01 (sample SAMN16246542, study PRJNA631951) | gut metagenome | biome: gut microbiome; feature: rumen; material: AP-attached | host: Bos | place: Iran: Karaj | collected 2018-10 | reverse complement strand
GAAATATCTCTTTTCCTCGGTATCGAAGTTACAATAGGTGATCCTGATGTCCACCTGTGGATAGTGCTTGCCTATAAGGTACATGGCTCCGTAGCACATGGCCTGAGACAGATGCACGGGAACAGGGCCTTTCATCTTGGAAAGGTCTCTGTAGGTGCCCTTGATCTCGTCTATCATGGGTGCCTTGCGCTCTGAGGATATGAAGGACTCCTGGCCCAGCTCCACCGTGGATATCTCCTTGTCAAAGTCCACGTCCAGAATGCCGTCGGCTCTGCCCTCAATGATAAGATCGTAGCCCTCAAAGCTCCTGGTAAAGGAAAGCGGAACTTCGGCATGATAATCAGGCCCCATGCTCTTCTGGATCATGCGGTGTATCCTGCCTCCCTCAAGCATTGCATCGGGGCCGCCCTGATGAATTCTGTTGTCTATATCTCCGGTCCGCAGAAGGAATTCCACGAGACCGCGTACTGATAGTCTGATTTCCATGTTATACGAAAAAAACTCCCTATGGCATTATACCATAGGGAGTCTGTTTTTGGATTCAATTAGCCGGCAAGAGCAATTCCGTTAAGGAACTGTTCAAAGCCCTGATTGTAACCTCTGTATTCAACTGTCAGCGGCTGTGTAAGATCAAGATTGAACACGCCCAGGATAGACTTAGCATCTACAACATATCTGTTGTAGTAAATGTCTACATCGAAGTCGCACTTAGTTGCTGCGTCTACAAATTCCTTGACCTGATTAGGCTCAAGTCTTACATGCCTTTTAATCATTTCTCCTAACATCCTAACACCTCATATTACTAAGCAAAACCATAAATAAACTAAATCGCGAAAACGTTTTCATTGTTAATACAATATATATTTTTTTAACGGTTTTGTAAATGGGTTTATGTGATAATTCTGTGAACAATTGTGGTAAAAATTGTGGACTTGCAAATCCACTTTTTACTTGCATTCTGCGGCTAAAAGTTATTAAATGGTGAATAGAATATTTTGAGAGAAAGCGAAGATCAATATGGAAAACCTTAAGATCCCCAAGAACTACCAGTCTGCCCTTGATCTCCACGACACTCAGGTGGGAATCAAGACAGTAAAAGACTTTTTTCAGGGAATGCTGTCAACAAGGCTTAATCTTCAGCGTGTAACCGCTCCGCTGTTTGTAACCCCTGAATCAGGCCTTAATGACAACCTGAACGGCGTTGAGCGCCCCGTTTCCTTTGATATTCTCAATGAGGATGAGCGCCCCGCCGAGATCGTCCACTCCCTGGCCAAGTGGAAGAGATACGCCCTCAAAAAGTACGGCTTTAACGTAGGCGAGGGTCTTTACACCGATATGAACGCTGTGAGAAGAGATGAGGTTCCGGACAATATCCACTCTATCTTCGTAGATCAGTGGGACTGGGAAAAGGTCATCAACAAGGAGGACAGAAACCTTGATTTCCTCAAGGAGACCGTGAGAAACGTATACAAGGTTCTCAGGAAGACCGAGAAGTTCATGTCCATCCAGTACGATTATATAGAAGAGATTCTCCCTGACGAGATTTTCTTTATCACAACTCAGGAGCTCGAGGATATGTTCCCCGACAACACTCCCAAGGAGAGAGAATACTTCATCTCCAAGGCCAAGGGTGCTGTATGCATCATGCAGATAGGTGATCTTCTTGCTTCAGGAGACAAGCACGACGGTCGTGCTCCCGACTACGATGACTGGGAGCTCAACGCCGATATCATCGTTTACTACCCTGTTCTGGACATTGCTCTTGAGCTTTCCAGCATGGGTATCCGCGTAGATGAGAAGTCACTTATGACTCAGCTTGAAAAGGCAGGATGCACCGAGAGAGCTCAGCTGCCCTTCCAGAAAGCCATCCTTGATAAGGAGCTTCCTTACACCATCGGTGGCGGTATCGGTCAGTCCAGAATATGTATGTTCTTCCTTCGTAAGGCTCATATCGGAGAGGTTCAGTGCTCTATCTGGCCTGAGGATATGGTTAAAGAAGCCACAGCCAACGGAATGCAGATTCTGTAATTGCTGTTCTTATAATTGCAAAGTTAAGGCCCGGGAAATTATCCCGGGCCTTTTTATGTGCTTTATATGATGCTTTTGGTCCTTGGCTTTAGCCTGCGTGCTGTGCTGTTGCCACCAGCTCTCCGCCTGAAATGTCAAATACGATGGTATCGTGAGGTGATACCTTATCCTCCAGAAGAAGTCTTGCTGTCATGGTCTCAATGTTCTTCTGAACAAATCTCTTGAGAGGCCTTGCTCCGTATACAGGATCGTAGGCATTGTCTATAACATAGGCCTTGGCAGCGTCTGTAAGGCTTATGCTGATCTCTCTGTCCGCAAGTCTCTTGCACAGATCATCCACAATAAGACCTATGATGTTGCCGATATTGTCCTTGGTAAGAGGCTTGAACATAACAGTCTCATCAAGTCTGTTGAGGAACTCGGGCCTGAAGTGGTTCCTGAGGTCTTCCATTACCGCTTTTTCCGCAGCCTCATCTATAGAGCCGTCGCTGTTAATGCCATCCAACAGGTAGGAAGCGCCGATGTTGGAGGTCATTATCAGGATGGTATTCTTAAAGTCCACGGTCCTGCCCTGAGAATCGGTTATCCTGCCGTCATCAAGTACCTGCAGGAGCACGTTGAACACATCGGGATGGGCCTTCTCAATCTCATCAAAGAGGACAACCGCATAAGGTTTTCTCCTTACAGCCTCAGTGAGCTGGCCGCCTTCCTCGTAACCAACATATCCGGGAGGCGCTCCGATAAGTCTGGAGACGCTGTACTTCTCCATGTATTCACTCATGTCGATCCTGACCATATTGTTCTCATCGTCAAACAGGGCCTGGGCAAGGGTCTTGGCAAGCTCAGTCTTACCAACGCCTGTAGGTCCCAGGAACAGGAATGAACCGATGGGCTTGCTGGGATCCTTGATACCTGCCTTGGATCTCATGATAGCCTCCGAAACTCTGGTCACGGCATCGTCCTGTCCGATAACTCTTCTGTGAAGCTCATCCGCCAGATGAAGGGTCTTATTCCTCTCGCTCTCTGTGAGCTTGCTTACAGGGATTCCTGTCCATCTGCTGATGATCCCGGCAATCTCCTCGTCAGAAACACGCTCGTGAACAAGGCTTGTCTCATTTTCTTTGGCCTTAACCTCTTCCTCTGCCTCTTCAAGCTGTTTCTTAAGAGCAGGGAGCTTGCCGTACTGAAGCTCTCCGGCCTTCTCGTAGTCGCCGTTTCGCTGGGCGATGGCTATCTCCGAATTGATGGTATCTATCTGCTCTCGCATTGCTGCCAGCTTGTCCACTGCTTCTTTTTCATTGGACCACTGGGCCTTGCCGGCATCGAACTGCTCACGGAGTTCAGCCAGCTCTTTCTGAAGGTTGGCAAGTCTCTCTTTGCTGAGGGAATCGTCCTCCTTCTTGAGGGCAGCCTCCTCTATCTGCATCTGCATGATCTTGCGGTTCATCTCATCAAGCTCTGCAGGCATGGAATCCATCTCTGTCTTGATAAGAGCGCAGGCTTCATCCACCAGGTCAATGGCCTTATCAGGAAGGAATCTGTCTGAAATATATCTGTTGGAGAGCACAGCAGCGCTGACCAGGGCAGAGTCCATGATCTTGACGCCGTGGAATACCTCGTATCTCTCCTTGAGTCCTCTTAAAATACTGATAGTATCCTCCACTGTGGGCTCATCCACCATTACAGGCTGGAAACGCCTCTCCAGAGCGGCATCCTTCTCAATGTACTGTCTGTACTCATTAAGGGTTGTTGCTCCGATACAGTGAAGCTCGCCCCTTGCCAGCATGGGCTTTAGCATATTGCCGGCATCCATGGCGCCGTCCGTCTTGCCTGCGCCAACGATCAGATGGAGCTCATCGATAAAGAGAATGATCTCACCGTCAGATTCCTTGACGTCCTCAAGGACTGCCTTAAGCCTCTCCTCAAACTCGCCTCTGTACTTGGCTCCAGCCACCAGAGCGCCCATATCCAGTGAAAAAATCTTCTTGTCCTTAAGGGCTGTGGGCACGTCGCCACTGGCAATTCTCTGGGCAAGGGCCTCAACAACGGCCGTCTTGCCGACACCGGGCTCACCGATCAGTACCGGGTTATTCTTGGTCTTCCTGGAGAGGATGCGGATCACGTTCCTGATCTCGCTGTCCCTTCCGATAACCGGGTCAAGCTTCTGCCTTCTGGCCTTCTCCACCAGCTCTGTGCCGTATTTATTCAATGTGTCATAGGTGGCCTCGGGATTGTCCGTAGTCACGTTCCTGTTGCCTCGCACCTCAGAGAGCACCTGAAGGAACCTGTTCCTGTCGATGCCAAACTCCTGAAGTATGCTCTTAACCTCCCTGTTGGGCTTCTTGATAACAGCCATAAACAGGTGCTCCACGGAAACATAGGAATCTCCAAGAGCCTTGGCCTCATCCTCTGCTGAAAGAAGAGCCTTATTCAGATCTGAGCCAATGTAGGGCTGTCCGCCCTGAACCTTGGTCCTCTTACTGATACCCTGCTCAATCCTTGAAATAAAGGATCTGGTATCAACGCCCATCCTCTCTATGAGCTTGGCAATAAGGCTGTCCTCGATTGTCATCAGCGCATATAACAGATGCTCCTGCTCTATCTCCTGGTTGCCATATTCTACAGCAATCTTCTCGCAGTCCTGAACTGCTTCTATAGATTTCTGAGTAAATTTCTGTATATTCATAAACACCTCCCTCCCCGGGCAAAAAAGTCAGCTACATTCCCGGCTCGTGTTTTTCTGTTCTATTTAATGTATAACACCAATTAGCACTCTTGTCAATAGAGTGCTAACAACTTCTGCTGCATCACCGTAAAGCCTGCACCAATGCTGCTCAAAGGCGGCTTCGCGGAGCATCACTGCTGCGCGCCGCGTGGTAGTGGCTCCCGCGAGCGCCTGCGCCTGCGGAGTCTTTTACCTGACTTCATGCTAGCTTTGGCCCTCTTTGGTGAAATCCGGGCTTGCCTACTTGTAAAATGAGAAAAAGTTGTTTTTACAAGTAGTTTTTTGGAAAGGTCACCGCCCAGATTCGCCTTTCCATTCTGGGCGGTGCGGTTTTTTCGAAAAGTCACCGCCCAGATCTACGTTTCCATTCTGGGCGGTGCATTTTACGAGGATGAACACCGCCCAGATCTGGCTTTTCTATATGAGCGGTGCATTTTACCATTCTACTCACCGCCCAGATCCATATCTGTCATATGGGCGGTGCGCCATCCCAATTTTTCCACCGCCCAGATTCGAATCTCAGATCTGAGCGGTGCATTTTGCATTTTTACCCACCGCCCATATTCGTATTCTCATTATGGGCGGTGTTTACAGCATTTTTCACAAGCAGTCCCGCCACAAGCACATGCCGCAGCCGGCACGCCCTAACCGCACGGAACTGCGGAGCCACCAACCACACAGCGCAGCAGTCTCCCGCAAAATCGCCACAAGTGGCTAGCCACCGCCACGCGGCGCGAAGCAGCGCAACTCCGCGGAGCCGCGCTCCCGGGCCAGCCAACACACCCCTTCCAGGCCGGCCCGGCTTAGTGACCATAAAGCATAGCGATTGGCGCTGCGTCAAGGACGCACCGAAGGTGCGCTCGCGCAGTCCTTGACGCACGCCGGAGCTATGTAACAATCCTTCCAGCCGGGCACATGGCGATATAATCCCGGCGCATGGCGACATAGCCGGGCACATGGCGATATAATTCTGGCGGCATGGCGACATAGCCGGGCACATGGCGATATAATCCTGGCGACATAGCCGGAGTCAGGCAGAAAGCCGGTGCCCATGTGCTATGCAAAAGCTCCGTGCCTGTGCTATAATGGTCTGCTGCTATTGATAAATATGAATGTGAGATATTTTTATGATTATAATCAGAGGCTTTAAAGACAAGACAGAAACCTTAGAGACAATGAAACGTCCGGAACTGTGCATGAACTGCCGCATGGAGGTCAATCATCAGATTCAAAAGTACAGCGAATATTTTACAGTATTCTGGATCCCTCTGTTTCCCACAAGTATCAAATATTCCATCCGGTGTCCCCGCTGCACTTATGAGGTACATGTGCCCAAGGCAGTGGCCAAGAGCTATATCGAAAACGCAGATCAGGAATACATATCAACATTTAAGGAAGTGTAATTATGTGGGATAAAAGATACAGAAAGAAAACCATTCGTGCATGGCTTTCAATAGAATTCATTACAGTAAAAGAGATCTTGTTTGTCATTTCTGCGGGTATGACCCTGGCTGGAATACTTACAGGACTTGCAGAATGGGAATGGGAAATGATAGTCGCAGCACTTTTCCCCGGACTCATCAGCTATTTATTGCTACGCAGCACTTTGATTTCAAGTAAAGCAACCTACCTCATAAGAGACTATGGTCCGATCCTTATCAATCACCCGGAGTATACTGTTTCCGATTACAGCAGAGCTGTAAGGCGCGACACAGATACCGTCATCAAGGATATAGAGCTTATGCGTAAAAAGAAAATGCTCTTTGGCCGATTCAATATGTCATGCAGCGTGTTTACGCCTGACGAAGATTTCAGCCTCAGAGCCTTACTAAAGCATGAGCACTGGGACTCTGCAGTATTCAGGTGATCACACTCTCAAAAGCACAAAACTGTCTGCTCCGATCAGCAGACAGTTTTTTTGTATCAAAACATGTTCTATTATTCTGCGCTGTCCGGATCCTCCTTGCCCTCTGCAAGTATGGAATCCATAAGCTCGTATATCTCATCTCTTCCGGTCTTCTTAAGGGCTGAATAGGGATAAATCCTAAGTTCCTCAGGAAGGCCCAGTCCCTGGCGCAGCATATTCAGATGCTTCTCCATCTGTGAGGGCTTGATCTTGTCAGCCTTGGTGGCGATGATAACAGGCTGAAAGCCCTGATGCACGATCCACTTATACATCTGAACATCGTTGGCTGAAGGGTCATGTCTGATATCTATAAGGAGAAAGACCCTTCTAAGCTGTCTTGAGGTGTGAAGATAATTCTCTATCATCTTGCCCCACTGCTGCTTGGTTTTCTCGGAGACCCTGGCAAAGCCGTAGCCCGGAAGGTCCACCAGATAGAACTCCTCATTTATGTTGTAATAGTTGATGGTCTGTGTCTTGCCCGGCTCCTGGGAGGTTCTGGCATAGTTCTTGCGGTTCATAAGACCGTTTATAAGAGAACTCTTACCCACATTGGACTTGCCGGCAAAAGCAAACTCAGGAAGTGCATTGTCCGGAAGAGTGCTGGTAATGCCGCATACCGTCTCCAGATTAACTTTCTTTATGACCATAATATCTCTCCTGTCTAAAAAAACGGAGGCAGGCAAAAATGCCGCCCCCGTATTAAAATCTCTTAAGGATCTATGATCCTCCTTGTCCTGCCGAATGAACACGGACTTATTTAGCAGGTTTAAGCTTCTTGGGCTCCTTGCCTCTTACGATAAGGGGCTGGCTGGTACCGTCTACGGAAGCGTCTGTGATGACGCACTCTGTAATGGTCTCGTCGGTAGGGATCTCATACATGACATCCATCATAGCCTTCTCCATAATGGAGCGAAGACCTCTGGCACCTGTCTCCCTCTCGTAAGCCATGGCTGCTATCTTCTGAACAGCCTCATCCTCAAATGTCAGCTTGACATCATCGAAATCAAAGAGCTTCTGATACTGCTTAACAAGGGCATTTCTGGGCTCTGTAAGAATCCTTACCAGTGCCTCCTTGGAAAGTCCTTCAAGAGTAACAGTGATAGGCACACGGCCTACAAACTCGGGGATAAGTCCAAACTTAACCAGATCCTGAGGAGTTACCTCCTTGAGAACCTCTCCGATCTCACGCTCAGACTTATCTGCGATCTCAGCGTTGAAACCGATGGAGTTACGGTCAAGTCTTGCCTCAACGATCTTGTCCAGTCCGTCGAACGCACCACCGCAGATAAAGAGGATGTTGCTGGTGTCGATCTGGATAAGCTCCTGATGAGGATGCTTTCTGCCACCCTGAGGAGGAACACTTGCTACGGTTCCCTCTACGATCTTAAGAAGCGCCTGCTGAACGCCCTCACCTGATACATCACGGGTAATGGATACGTTCTCGCTCTTCTTGGTTATCTTATCGATCTCATCGATATATACAATACCGTACTGAGCTCTCTCAATGTCATAATCTGCATTCTGGATAAGCTTAAGGAGAATGTTCTCAACGTCCTCACCCACATATCCGGCCTCAGTAAGTGTTGTAGCATCGGCAATGGCAAAGGGAACGTTGATGATCTTGGCCAGGGTCTGTGCAAGATAGGTCTTACCTGAACCTGTGGGGCCAACCATGATGATGTTACTCTTCTGAAGCTCTACTTCGTTCTTGTCATCTGTCTTGGGAGCAAGAACACGCTTGTAGTGATTGTATACCGATACCGCAAGAACCTTCTTGGCTTCGTCCTGTCCGATTACGTATTCATCCAGGAAGTTCCTGATCTCAACAGGCTTAAGGAGATTGATCTGCTGAGCCTGGCTCTGGGCGGGCTCATCCTCAAACTCTTCCTCGATAATATCGGCGCAGATATCGACGCATTCATCGCAGATATAAACACCTGCGGGGCCTGCGATCAGCTTTTTTACCTGATCCTGTGTCTTGTTACAAAAAGAGCACCTGATCTCACCGGAATTTTTTGCCATTTTGTCTCCTTACTAAATTACTTGTCTTCTTTTTCTCTGGGACGATTCTCTACGATAGAATCAATAAGGCCGTAATCAAGGGCCTCCTGTGCATCCATCCAGTTGTCACGCTCTGTGTCGCGGCAGATCTCCTCGTAGGGCTTGCCTGTTCTCTCTGCCAGCATTCTGTTGAGCTTCTCCTTGGTCTTAAGGATGTGCTTGGCAGCGATCTCAATCTCGGTTGCCTGACCCTGAGTTCCTCCAAGGGGCTGATGGATCATGATCTCTGCGTTGGGAAGAGCCATTCTCTTGCCCTTGGCACCGCCTGCAAGAAGGAAAGCTCCCATGCTGGCTGCCATACCGATGCAGATTGTGCTGACATCGCATTTGATGTAATTCATTGTGTCGTAAATAGCCATACCGGATGTGATCTCTCCTCCGGGGCTGTTGATGTACATGTGAATATCCTTGTTGGGATCCTCAGCCTCAAGGAAAAGAAGCTGTGCAACTACGATACTTGCTGATGTAGAATTAACTTCCTCCCCAAGGAATACAATTCTCTCTTTTAACAGTCTGGAGTAGATATCATAGGATCTCTCGCCACGACTGGTCTGTTCAATGACATAAGGTATTAAACTCATATTCTGTCGCTCCTTTTAAACTTACTTGTGTGCATAGTACCACTATATACCACATTAGCATACACTGTTCATTATAAGCCAAAAAGAGCACTGCGGTCAAATCGCAGTGCTCTCTGTATAGTCTGTTATATGTGGGAAGATCAAGCCTCTTCTTCTGTCTTCTTCTTTCTGGTTGTCTTCTTGGGCTTCTCCTCACCCTCAGCATCAGCTGCCTTCTTGGTAGTCTTCTTAGCAGTTGTCTTCTTGGGCTTCTCCTCAGCATCAGCGTCAGCTGCTGCCTTCTTGGTGGTCTTCTTGGCTGCCTTCTTGCCTTCCTTAGCATTCTCTACAAGGAAATCAGCTGCCTTCTGTACAGCAAGGTCTTCCTTGAGCTGCTTGATCTCAGCGTCAGACATAAGCTCCTTGAGCTTATCAAGCTCCATTCTGTACTGGCCGGCCATTCTCTCAAGCTCGTCAGCAAGATCCTGCTCTGAAACCTCGATGTTCTCTTCCTTGGCTACTGCCTCAAGAACAAGTCTTGACTTGATTCTCTCGATAGCCTGAGGCTTAACCTGCTCGAGCATCTTATCTACTGTGTTGCCTGTGTACTGGAGATACTGGTCCATGTTCATGCCCTGCATCTGAAGTCTCTGTGCAAACTCATTAACGATCTGTCTCTGCTGAGTCTCAACCATAGCCTCAGGAAGCTCCATATCAGCATCCTCAAGGACAGCTCTAACGACCTCGTCCTCTTTCTTGGCCTTAGCCTCAGCCTCTTTCTTCTCAGTGAGCTTCTTCTTGAGGTCCTCTCTGTACTCAGCAAGAGTCTCAAACTCAGAAACATCACTTGCAAACTCATCATTGAGCTCAGGAAGCTCCTTGGCTCTGATGGAGTTAACCTTGCACTTGAATGTAGCAGCCTTGCCTGCAAGGTCCTCAGCCTGATAATCCTCGGGGAAAGTTACGTTAACTTCGCCTTCCTTGCCGATCTCATAGCCGATAAGCTGCTCCTCGAATCCGGGGATGAATGCTCCGGAACCGATTGTAAGAGGATAATCTGTTCCCTTACCGCCCTGGAAAGCAACACCGTCAACAAATCCCTCGAAATCAAGAGAAACGATATCACCGTCCTGAACTGCTCTGTCTGTTACATCAACAGTTCTGGCGTTGGAATTGCGCTGCTTGTCAACCTCAGCGTCAACATCCTCGTCTGTAACCTCGATGTCGATCTTCTCTACCTCGACACCCTTATATTTACCAAGCTTTACAGGGGGCTTAAGTGCAACCTCTGCTGTAAAAATAAACTCCTTGCCTGCCTCAAGCTGTTCAACGTCGATCTTGGGTGAAGAAACTACGTCCTCGCCGCACTCTTCAACAGCCTTGGGGTACTCTTCCTCGATCAGCTCATTAGCAGCATCCTCATAGAATACTCCCTTTCCATACATCTGCTCAATGAACTTACGGGGAGCCTTACCCTTACGGAAACCGGGGATCTGGATCTTGTTCTTGTTCTTCTGGTAAGCCTTGTCGATAGCCTTCTCGAGCTGCTCTGCAGGAACTGCAATCTTAAGCTTAGCCATGCTGTTCTCAAGCTTTTCTACTGTTACGCTCATCTTATATCTCCTTCTGTGTTTATCTCTAGAGCCACCACTATGCAGCCCTTGTATCCAAAGCATCATTGCCAGGAACTCACGAAAAATGCCAATCGGGCACAATCGCTTCCCGATTATATCACATCATCGCAAAAAATTCCACAATATATAAAATATATGAAAACTTTTTATAAACTTTATTAAATAACGTACATAAATACACTATTTTTAAACGGAAGTTGTATAATTTTTATTGCACATATTTTCTAATTAATGGAGGCGGATTATGGCAAAAAACGAAAAAAAAGTTTCTCAGAACAGTTCAAGCAACAAAGTCAGCTTTTTTGACAGTGTAAAAACCAAAATCATCTTAGTAATGTTGGCGGTGGCAATAGTTCCGCTTGTAGTTGCCATTATTGTCAGCTATCTCACATCCACCAAAAAAGCCCTGGCTGATGCCCAGGATTCCATGGAATGGGAGGCCTGGTACATTCAGGCTACACTTCTGGACAGAATGAACCAGAATATGAATCTGATAATGGCAGTCGGTCAAAATCCCACGATCCTGGCCTATGTCACACATCCGGAAGCCGGAATCGGTGATGACGTCATCATGAGTACCCTCTCATCTGTTGACACGGTTTTAAACGACGGAAACGCCACTACCCTTACGGGACCTGACGGCGTTCAGATTATGCGTACCGACGGCGGAAAACTTGTAGACGTTCATGAACGTGACTACTTCAAGATGGCTATGAAGGGACAGCCCTTTGTTTCCAACGTTATCGAAAGTGCGTCAACGGGTCTCAGGCAGATTACCTTTGCCGCTCCCATCGTAGATTCTGACGGATCCGTAGTCGGAATCATTCAGAGAAACTTAGATCTTAATACCTTCCACGAGTTTTTGGCAAAAGAATCCGAGAATGCTTTCATTATTGACCGCGACGGAAAAGTTGCGGCTCACTCCAATTTCAAGATCGGTAAAGGTGAACACGAGGAGATCATATACTCCGATGAGGAGTTCATTACCTCAGGTCTTGAAGAGGGATTCTACAAAGATAAAGGAAACATTGAAAGCTACCCTGCATATATAGCCTATGCCAAGGAGCCGCAAACAGGCTACAACGTTGCTGTTGTAACCAGTGTAAGCAAAGTTATGGGCTCCGCAAGATCAGCCGCTATCACAGTTATCATCATTGGTGTTATAATGGCACTGATCGCAGCTGCTATTTCAGTACTTATGGGCAAGGCCTTCACAGATCCCATCGCAAGTGTAAGCGACTCCCTGTCAAGTCTGGCAGACGGCCGCTTCCAGAAGATCGACAAGTTCACAGACAGAAAAGACGAATTCGGTATTATGGTGGGCAACACCAACACGGTACTCTCCAAGCTGGAGGAAATCGTTAACAGTATCAAGTCTTCCGCAGAAGGCGTAGGAGTCTCCTCAGAGGAACTCTCCGATATGGCCAATCAGATTTCCCAGACCGCAGAAGACGTATCCAATGCCGTTCAGGAGATTGCATCCGGTGCCACGCAGCAGGCTGATGAGATCCAGTCCGCATCGGAGAATGTCGGCAGGATCGGTGACGCCGTTACTGATGTTCAATCCTCCACAGACAGTCTTTCAGGTCTTGCCGGCAAGATGAAGGAAGCTTCAGAGGTTTCAAGCCAGTCCCTGGCCTCCCTCCAGGATTCCTCATCTGAAATGACAGCCAAGATAGACGAGATTTCAAGAACCATCGGAGCTACACAGGAAGCAGTTTCCAATATCAATGACAAGGTTGAAGGCATTGCCTCCATCGCAACCCAGACCAACCTCCTGTCTCTCAACGCCTCCATCGAGGCTGCAAGAGCAGGTGAAGCAGGCAAGGGCTTTGCGGTTGTTGCCGAAGAGATCGGAAAACTTGCTGATGATTCCAAGGCCATGGCCGACGACATCAGAAAAGAAATGGATGTACTCCTTGAGCAGTCCAAGGCAGCTGTACAGGCTGCAGAAGACGTTAAGCAGGGCAATATGGACCAGCAACTTGCTCTTGGCGAGACCTTAGAGGCCGTAAACGGAATGCTGGGCGACATCGGAAGCACCGTTGGCGGCGTACAGCTCATCTCCGAGGGCGCCGACACCTGCGAGAACTCCAAGAACGCAGTTGTTGACACCATGAGCGCACTCTCTGCCATTTCCGAAGAGAATGCAGCTTCCTCAGAGGAGACCGGAGCCTCCATGCAGGAGCTCTCTGCTACGGTTACAACACTTGCAGGCTCTGCAAGCAACCTGAAGGACATTGCCGATCAGCTCAACGAAGAGATGAAGTTCTTCAAGTCTTAAGTCGACTATACTTAATGCAAAAGGTGAAAAACTATGGCAAAAACAGCAATCTTTCTGGCAGAAGGCTTTGAAGAGATCGAAGCCCTGACAGTTGTGGACCTGCTCAGAAGAGCCCAGATTGACATCACCATGGTGTCCGTAATGGGTGATCAGTACGTGACAGGCTCCCACGGCATCGTCGTTAAGGCAGATGTACTCATCGGCGACTACAACTTTGAAGAAGCCGACATGCTCATCCTCCCCGGCGGAATGCCCGGAACCACCAACCTCGGTGAATGCACAACCCTCACCGATCAGCTCCTTAAGTTCAATCAGGCCGAAAGGCCCCTGGCAGCCATCTGTGCCGCTCCCACCGTGCTGGGCAAGCTCGGCATACTTGAAGGCAAAAAAGCCAGCTGCTACCCGGGATGTGAGCGGGACCTGAAGGGTGCCCTGCCCCAGACCGACGAAGTAACCGTCTGCGACCACATCACCACAAGCCGCGGCATGGGAACAGCAATTCCCTTCGGCCTTGCCATAATCGAGCATTTCCAGGGCCCCGATGCGGCAAAAGAAATGGCGCAGAAGATAGTTTACAGGCAATGATCCACCTCTTTCCATAATTCCATTAATTAAAGGAAGCCATGCGGTCCGTTTCCGGGCTGCATGGCTTTATTATGTGTTTATTGCCTCTTATTTGATCTTGTCCATCATCTTAAGGAGAGTTTTCTCATCCACCATTCCAAAGGAAGATAGTGCCTTTACAGGCATCTCAAGGAGCATATTCCTCATCATCTCATCAGCGCCCTCTCCCAGAGCTTCAGTTCCATCTGCAGGACCGCTCTGCTCCAGTATAGGTCCAAACACCTCTCTGCCCTTCTCATCCTCGAGAATGTCGGCAATAGGTGTAAACATATTGAAATCATGAGGTATCCTTGTGGTTCCCTGGATCTTCACCACTCCTGCATTTCTGATATCCAGAGACGAAGCACCCACCATAATAGTGTAATCTCCGCTCTCCACATAGAAATCATGAAGCCTTGTGTCATATACGGCAAAGGCCCTTGCATCCAGTGTAAAGGTCACAGTCTTTCTCTTTCCGGGACTGAGGCTTACCTTCTTAAAGCCCTTTAGTTCCTTAACAGGTCTTGCATAGCGGCTGTCAGCCTTGGCAACGTACAGCTGCACTGTCTCTTTTCCCGCATAACGTCCTACATTCCAGACGTCAACGCTGACGGTTATCTTGTCCTTGTCAGTGGCCTCTGGCTTGTCGATGTGGAACTTGGTATAGTCAAACTCCGTGTAGGTAAGGCCGTGGCCAAAGGCAAACAAAGGAGTTATCCTCTTCTTCTCATAATATCTGTAGCCCATGAAGATTCCCTCGGCGTAGACGGGGTTGCCGCCCTCTCCCGGGAAGTTCAGGTAGCTGGGATTATCGGAGAGCCTCATGGGATAGGTCTCAGGGAGCTTACCTGAAGGATTAACTTCGCCCCAGAGAAGGTCAACCGTAGCTTCTCCAACAGCATCTCCCGCCAGCATCATATCAAGGACCGCATCCACATAGTCGATCCACGGCATGGAAACGGGAGCTCCGTTGTGCATCACAACCACGGTTTTCTTGCCAAGCTGCGCCAGCTCCATGATGAGCTTGTCCTGCTCAGGCGGGATGTTGATATCCTTCCTGTCAAAGCCCTCTGATTCATAACTTGCGGGAAGTCCTGCAAATATTACTATCACATCTGCCTTCTCGGCAGCCTCAAGGGCCTCTTCTCTAAGAGCCAGGTTGTTACCCTTATCCTTGATGTCATAGCCTTGTGCAAAAGAGATCCCTCTTTCCCTGGCAGCATCATAGGCATTGGATACGTAAGCACTGTTGATGTGAGATGAGCCGGAGCCCTGATATCTGGGATTCTTGGCAAACTCGCCCACAAACAGTACCTTCTGCCCATCCTTTAAAGGAAGAGCTCTGCGTTCATTCTTCAAAAGAACTGCGCTGTTCTCCGCCAGCTCTTTTGCAAATTCATAATCAGCCTTTCTGGTAGAATCGTCTGAAGGCTTCACCTTGGAAGGCTTGTTTTCAAGGGTCCACATCATGGTGTTAAGGATGTTGGTCACAGCCTTATCCACAATCTTCTCATCGAGTCTGCCCTCCTGAACAGCCTTTAAAACGGCTTTCTCGTGGTCCTCGGAGCCTCCGGGCATAGCCAGATCAAGACCTGCATTCATGCCGTTTTCTGCGCCGCGGACTGCGCCCCAGTCGGTGACAACGAATCCGTCAAAGCCCCACTTGTCCCTCAGGACATCGGTGAGCATGTATTTATTCTCCGAAAGGAAAGTGCCGTTGAGCTTGTTATAGGAGCACATGATGGACTTAGGCCTGGCCTCCTTGACCACCATTTCAAAGGCAGTGAGGTAGATCTCATGGAGAGTCCTCTCATCCACCTGGGAGCTTCCGGACATCCTTCTGTATTCCTGATTGTTGGCGGCAAAATGCTTGGGGCAGGCGCTTACGCCCTTGGACTGAAGGCCCTTTACATAGGCAGCCGCGATCTTGCCCGCAAGGTAGGGATCCTCTGAGTAGTACTCAAAGTTTCTTCCGCAGACGGGGCTTCGCTTCATGTTAAGTCCCGGTCCCAGGAGCATGCTGACATTCTCCCTCTGACATTCATCACCCAGGCGCTCTCCCAGCTGTTTGGCCAGATCCACGTCAAAGCTGGCAGCCACAGAGCTGGCCGTAGGATAGCATACCGTCTTGATACTTCCGTGGATGCCCAGATGGTCGGATTCTCCCTCCTGCTTTCTCAGGCCGTTGGGGCCGTCGCACATCATAAACTCGGGAATCCCCAGTCTCTCAACGCCCTTGGTGTGCCAGAAGTCGGCTCCCGACAAAAGCGATGTCTTCTCCTCCAGTGTCATTTGTGATACCAGCTTTTTTACATTCATGCCTTATTTTCCTTTCTGTGAAAAAGAGACATGGGCTTACTGCTCATGTCTCTAAAAAGTGAACTCATCAATATTCAGTTGTAAGGCAATTGTCATGCACGAAGCTTAACGAAAGCTACAGCCTTCTTGTCTTCAGTGTGCTCTGAGCGACGGACTAATGCTGAGCTGTGTACAGCATATTCGGATTCCGTCTCCTCTTCAAGCACGTTCCCTGCTCCGAGTAAGTCAAGTGCCTTAAACTTACCGTATGAAAGGTTCTGCTCCTTTGCCTTAATCGCGTCAGCCATGATAGCGATGCTACCCTGACTCATCTGGTGCCTGCTCTTTGCGGAACGTCTCATATTCAATTCCTCCATCTCATAAGAAAATTTAAATGAAACGACTTGTGAAACAAAGGCCCCTCAACCCGTACATGTTTCGCAACAAAATTTCATTTAATGGGTTCATTATATACCCATACCCCCTAAAAAGATAGAGAATAAGCCGCACTTTTTCGAGTTAAATCATTAAAATTTTATGAAATTAATTTACACTTTTTTTATTTATTTCTGAACTTTTATTCTCTCGTCACCTGCCAGGTAGCTTAAAAGGGCCTGTCTGGCATGTTCCTTGTCAGTGGCCTCAACGCTGACCATAAACTGGTAGGTGTGTTTCTTGGCGCCCTCCGTCTGCCTCTTGAGTTCCGCCTCCGCAAGGGACCTGTCCTTGGTATCCTCGCTGGTCATCTCCATGATGTCAGCGATGGCAAACTTCTTGAACAGATCCTTGTGAACGGGATCATCCCTCAGATAGGTCTCGATCAGGGAAATTGTGTTGCCCAGGTTCAGGTAATCTCCGTGAAGGAAGGACTCCATATCCATGACCTCATCCTTCTCCTCGACTCTATCCTCATCCCAGGTAAGTTCCTTTTTCATCAGCTCCTCGTTGCTGATGTCATTGCTCCTCTGCCAGTCCATTACGTACCACTTCCAGATCTGAAGCCGCTTTCTGTTGACATCCTGATCGCTGAGCTCCGACATCTTCTGGCAGGCGTGTCTCACACCCCTTGCCACCAGCTGGTCGGTGGTATCATTCACATCATAGGTCCTGTCTTCAATCTGCTTGTGCCTCTCGGTGTTCTCAATGCTGAGTCCCAACTCATTCTCAGAAGCCACTCGCAGGTAAAGGGCATAATCTCCATGGCGCGCAATAATAACAGGCCTCTCCTGAAGTACTGTATCCTTAAACTCCAGGAAAGACTTAAGTACATCTTCATTTTGAATGTACCGAAATGTCCTGCCCATTGTGCCTCCAAATATCATTTACGTCGTCATCAGTGTGAACAGACGCATCTTTTTAAATTCTTCGATTCTGCAGGGGCGTCCGAAATAATAACCCATCATTTCAGACACCGGGAACTGCCTTGCCACGCTCTCAGTCTCCGCATCCTCTATGCCTGTAAAGCAGGTTCTGATACCCATTCTGTGGGTAAAAGAGGTAATGGCTTCGATCATATATCTTGAGGTGGCGTTCTCTACTATGCCTCCCGTGAGGGAAGGCGCAAGATTCACCAGATCTATAGGCAGATGCCTTGCAAGATCCAGTGCCGCAAAGTCGGAACAGTCAAGTCCTATCCTGATACCGCAGGACTTGATGAACTCAATCTGGCTCTTTAAATGTTCCATACTGAGCTGTCTGCTGCTCTGATTCATCTCCAGGTACAGTCCCGTTGCGGGATAGCCTGTCTTTTTAAGGATCTCCAGAAGCGTTGTTCTGAACTCCGAGCGCTCAAGCTGCATGAATGCAAGGTTTACGCTCAGATAGAAATCCTTGTTTAGCTTTCTTATCTCAAGGGCATCCCTTAAGGCGTTTTCCAAGATCCAGTTGCCAAGGGCATAGAACACCGGATCCTGCTCAAGCCAGGGGATGAACTCGGCGGGAGAAACCTCTCCGTAGGGCTCCTTTTCCCATCTTACGAATACTTCCATTCCCATGAGTCTGCCTGCTGCCGCTGAGACAATGGGCTGATACTCAAGGTGGAACCCGTCAAAGTTGTTAAGTACGCTGTTTCTGACCTCATCAACCAGCTCGATGCTGCTCTTGTTGTTATCAAGCTCATCGTTGTGGAAGATGATGAGGTTTCCGTGCTTCTGATTCTTGGAATAATCAAGGGCATACTTGGCGCTGGTGTAGATAGAGTGTTCATCCACCTTAAGGTCATCTGCCAGGATAACGCCGCCTGCAAGCTCGGCCCCTATCTTGTTTCCCGAGATCAGAAGGGCCTCTCTTGTAAAGGTCCTCATCCTGCCATAGAGCTTTTTGATCTCGTCTATGGTAAGACTGTCGCTGACAAAAGCAAGAGTTGTGCCCTCACCTCTGAAGGCCTTGCCATTGTCGGCTCCCTCCAGCATGAACCTTGCGGCCACTGCGCGAAGGATGCTGTTGCCCGCCATGTATCCGAACCTGCGGTTTACATCCGTAAAGTCCAGGAAATTTATCATCAGTATGGAGTAACGCTTCATGCTGGCCTTAAGGTGCCTCATATAATTGAGCATTTCATACTGATTGGGCAAAAGTGTTATGGGGTCGTTGTTGTCAACGATACCCTTATTGATGATTGAACATGCGTAGAATACGGGCTTGCCGGCATAATCCTTGATGACCACGCCCCTGCAGGCGCAGATGACGTATTCTCCGTTTTTATTCTTGGCTCTGTATTCGAAGTTCTGATCTGTCTTTTTTCCGGAAAAGACAATGCTCAGGTACTCGATGTATTTATCCCTGTCATCAGGGTGGATACGAGTCTCCCACACAGAGCTGGCATTGTAGATATACTCTCCCGTCAGTCCGAAGTAGTCCACTGCGTTGGGTGACCATCTGGAGATGTTCTTCTCCATGTCATAGACATATACATAACGGCTTCTGGAAGTGACAGCAAAGGTGTCAAAAATCCTGTTGAGTGTGTCAAAATTGCCCCCGGCCATACTGTTTTACTCCTCTTTCCTAAGGCAGTTACCTTTCGGTGTAGGTAAGTCCCTGCGCCTCCATAGCTGCCTTCTTGCGGGCCTTGTGCAGTCTCTTGTCGTTGTACATTGCATCGTCGGCCTTCTTAACTACGTCTTCAAACTTGGTGCCATCCTCAGGGCATCTTGCGAAGCCTGCGCTTATGGAAACCTTGAGTGTAACCTCCCCAACGACCACATCTCTGGCCACATTGCCGCGCATTCTGGTTATGACACTTTCATAAAACTGCTTGTCGTGAGTTCCGTGGATGACCACAACGAACTCATCGCCACCGATACGGAAGGCTCTGTCCTTTTCTCTAATGCTGTTCTGAAGTCTCTTGGCGACAACATTAAGAAGGGCATCACCCACATCGTGGCCCTTGGTATCATTGACCTGTTTGAAATCGTTCAGGTCCATAAAGATCAGGCCATAGGGGAGTTTTTTCTTGGAGAGCTCCTCCATGTGTTCCTGATAACTTCTCGGGTTGTAAAGGTTTGTAAGCGAATCTCTGTAGGAGAGGATCTCCAGCTCCTTGGCATTGGCTCGCATGGATACGAAGTTGGCCATAGCGATGCCTGCCAGAGTACTGATGATAACGGCGATGGCCATAGAACCCAGGATCTCTATGGGATTCATCCAGTTGCCCTTCGGAGAAAGATAAAGCGTCCAGTATCCGCCACCCACGGTGCTGACCATGGCTGAAACGGGAGCAGACTGATCCTTTTCCCGGTCCTCGGCGATCATGCTGTCCTCGCCTGTTATAAGGCTGTTGCCCATGAGCTTATACTCGTAACCGGCCTCATGAAGAGAGCTCAGCTCCACAGCAGAAAGGAATTTGGACAGATTAAGCGTAACCGATGCAAAGCCCCAGAAGGAATCCTCTGAAACTGTGTAATCGGTATAGATGGGTCTGCATATGATAATACCCGTTTCTCCGTCTGAAAGCTCGGTGGGCGCTATGATGACAGGAACCCCCGACATCTTGCTGTAATCTGCGTAAATACCGCGGGCACCGTCCTCGAAGAGATTGAACTTCTCTGTTATACCGCTGTCTATAGGATACATGTAACTCAGCATGCCGTCGGGAGCCAGCGTGATATCCACCACGTCAAAGTTGTCATCGAAGAGCTCCTCTGCAATGATCTGGAACTGTTCATTGGAAATACTGCCCTTGTTGCCGGATATGTCGATCTCCAAAATCCTGGTGATGTACTCACGGTTTGCAATGGCAGTTTCAATGGTCTGCGCCTTGGCATTGACCATGGACTGAGCCTTTTCCCTCCTGGCCTGCGCTGTAGTTGTAAGGTAAATGATAGCAATAATAGTCGTAAAAACCAACGTGATCACAAAGGTCAGAAGTCCTGTAACGACGCTCTTGTTCTTCATATTAGCCCTCTTTAAGATTTACAGCTATAAACAGTTATACACATTAATTTTATCACATTTTTTCTTCACAGAATATATAGAGCCTTGTGTCTCCGGTTCGCATGATCCTTGTATTGCCCGTGTATCCTGTGCCGGCAAAAGAGCCGTTTAAGGAAAGTCCATGTCGGTTAAGAGCCGCACCTGTTGAAAGATCCTTTTGCTCCTCTCCGTTGACGTTGGCAAACTTATCTATGATGTGATGGATGATGCCATCCTGCTTAACATGCATGGGAGTCATGGTATTTACAAGGCTTCCGAAATCCATGATCCTCAGGGGCACTACCCTGTTGGTGACATTGTATATCTTGTTCTCATCAAGGCCCACTGTCCTGATGCACTTGTAATCGTTGTTGGGACGGGCATATCTCTCAACCGCAAAGGCAATGGCTTTGGTCTTGTCCCTGGATACGATGATATAGCCATCCTCAGGCAGTCTGTAGTAGTCTCCAAACTGGAAGAGATGTCTCCAGGTCTTGTAGAATTCCACCTGTCCGGAGATGACCTTTTTCTCGGAATCTCCCATATCGCAGAGGTTCAGCTCGTAGCCAAAGCAGCCTGCTGCAGCGATGGCAAATCTGGACTCCAGTGATATGTCGTTGAGAGTCTGATGGTTGGGGCAGGCCGAAACATGGGCACCCACAGTGCTGGCGGGATAGCCGTAGCTGTAGCCCCTCTGAATATCAAGTCTGCAGATGGCATCTGTGTCATCACTTCCCCAAATCTGAGGGAAGTAACACAGGATACCCAGGTCAAACCTGTTTCCTCCGGCTGAGCAGCCCTCAAACAGGATGTCAGGGAAGCTCTCTGTAAGCTCCTTCATGCATCTGTAAAGTCCCAGATAGTATCTGTGCTGGAACTCGCCCTGTCTCTCGGCGGGAAGTCCTGTTGAGAATCTGTCTGAGAAGATTCTGTTCATGTCCCACTTAACATAGGAGATCTTGCCTGAAGAAAAGACCTTCTTCATTGCGTCTATAACATAGTCCTGAACCTCAGTCCTTGTAAGGTCAAGGTTCATCTGATTGCGGCCCTTGGAGTGAGGATGTCCGGGAACCTGTACAGCCCAGTCGGGGTGCGCCCTGTAAAGATCACTGTCCTCGTTTACCATCTCGGGCTCAACCCAGATTCCAAAAAGCATACCGATATCTGTGATCTTATCCGCCAGCTCTTTTACCCCGCCGGGAAGCTTCTTCTTGTTCTCGTACCAGTCTCCCAGGGAGCGCTTGTCGTCGTTTCTGTTGCCAAACCAGCCGTCATCCATGACAAAGAGCTCGATTCCGCACTTCTTGGCTTCTCTTGCAAGGCTCAAAAGAGATCCTTGTGTAAAGTTAAAGTAGTTGGCCTCCCAGCTGTTGATGAGGATAGGTCTCTCCTTGTCTCTCCAGCTGCCACGGACGATGTGCTTTCTGACGAACTGGTGCATATTGCGGCTCATGCCGTTAAAGCCCTTGTCTGAAAAAGCCATGACTGCCTCGGGAGTCTCAAAGCTCTCGCCCTTATTGAGGGTCCAGGTAAATCCTGCGGGTTGAATGCCTGTGACAAAACGGCTCATGGAGGCGCCGTTGGATGAAAGGGCCTCGTAGTGGTTGCCGCTGTATATAAGGTTAAAGCCGATGCACCTGCCGTGGGTGTCATCTGCCGTCTCTTCGCTTACGATCACAAAGGGATTGGATCTTGATCCGGACTCGCCTGCTGCCAGCTCTTCAGAAACCACCTTGCCACCGCGGCACACAGAGTCGGTCCTTCCCATTTCATAGGCCCATCTTCCGTGGAAGGAGGTGAGCTTAAGACCCGTCTCCGGGATGTCCAGCGAAGCACTAAGGAGCCTCTCAACCTTAACAGGCTGATCTGAGTCATTATATAAAACCGCACTTCTTGTGATGCAGTCGCAATCAGGGAATACAGTATAAAGAAGGTCAAGCCTGGTATTATACTCCTTGTCTGCAAGCTTTATTACCAGTTGCTGCGCACGGTCCAGGTCATCATAGGAAGACGGAAGGGTTTCGAGAGCTCTTTTGCCCTTTCTGACCTCGTAGTCATAGAAGAGAAAATCCACGGTTGAAGAGCCGTCGGGATAAACCAGCTCCACCATGGGCTCTCTGATGTCGCCCTTGCCAAAGGAGGACATTTCAAGGCCCAGCATCTCAAGGAAGGTGCCGGAGAACTCATCGGAATAGCTGTTCATGTTGCCGCCGCCGTTAAAGTGCTTGGGGGCCATGGACAGAGTGATCTTCTCCAAAAGCTCCTTGTCTGCATCCTCCAGGTCTATCTCGCTGCAGAGGTCCTCGTATTTCTCCTCCGAGAAGATAGAGCCTCCGAAGTGGATATGTTCAAGATGGCCTGATTCAAGCTTTCTGAACAGATATGAGACCTTTCTGGTCTGTAATAAAAAAATCTTGCCATCAGCATAGATCATCAGTGTTTCCTCCGTTATTTATCAATTCTGATTCCGTTAATGATAATATCGATCATGGCGTTGAGGGACTCCTCATAGCTGAGCTCTGTCTTGGCAAGCTCCTCGGTGCTGAGGAATTTCTCGATGGCGCCCTCGATCATGAGCTTGATAACGGGCATGGGAACAGCTCTTACATAGCCCTCTTCTACGGCCTGCTGCATGAGCTTTTCGGTTTCCTCCCAGTCGCTCTCGATTCTCTTGGCTACTCTGTTGTAAACCTTGGGATACTTGTCCTTGAGCTGATAAACCATTCTGAAATCTATGTTTTTGTAGTTGTCGGGAAGGCATACGATGACCTTGGCGAGCTTTTCAAGAAGCCCAAGTTCCGGGTCATCGAGTATCTCTTTTTCCTTCCTTTTGATGGCTGCAAATCCGTAATCTACTGTGGCAAAAAAGAGCTCGTCCTTGTCGTTGAACTCCTTGTAGATAGTCTTCTTGCTGATGTGAAGCTCCTTGGACACATCATCCATGGTGAACTTCATGCCCTTTTGATTAAACTGATTGATAACTGCATCCATGATGCACTGTCTTACGTTTTCCATGTAACCCCTCCTAATAGTTTAAGCCAGTACTGCCTTAAGATATTCCCATACATTGGCCGTTGATTTAACGGAAAGCTTCTCGTTGGTGGAATGAATATCCTTCATATCAGGGCCGATTGAGATGCTGTCAAGGCCTTCGATCTTCTCGCTGAGAAGGCCGCACTCAAGGCCTGCGTGAATGGCTTCGATCTTGGGATCCTTGCCGTAAAGGTCTCTGTATACCTTGACCATGTGGTCTCTGAGCTTGGAGTCGGGATTGAACTTCCAGCCGGGATATCTGCTGTTGATGGTGATCCCGGCACCGTAGCTTGTGGCAATGATCTCCAGCTTCTTAAGAAGATGCTCCTTGGAGGACTCCACGCTGCTTCTGACTGACTGCTCCAGAGTTACTGTGTCCTCCTCGGTTGTCATAACGCCCAGGTTTAATGAGGTCTCAACAAGACCTTCAACAGATGCGCTCATGGCCTGAACGCCGTCAGGCATAACGGTGATCATGGAAAGGAGCTTAAGGGTATCCTCTCTGCTGATGGCAGATGCCTCCTCTTCAGCCTGTGACTGAAGCTCTGAGGACAGTTCCTTGGCTGAGAGTTCCTTGTCTTGAAGCTTGATTGCAACGTCGGGGTCCTTGACCTCCAGCTCGCCGCGTATATCCGAAAGTGATGCAGCAAGGGACTTAATGAGCTTGTCTGTCTCTGAAGCGGGAACAATAAGCTCAGCAACAGCTGTTGCGGGAATTGCGTTGTCAGCCACTCCGCCCTTGATGTTAACGATGTTAAAGTCAGCCTGAGCAGATGCCTCAAGAAGTGCTCTTGCGATGAGCTTGTTGGCGTTTCCTCTGCCCTTAATGATCATCTCTCCTGAGTGACCGCCCAGAAGGCCCTCGATTGTAAGATTGAGCTTAAGGCCCTTTTTGGCCTCTCTCTTAACAGGAAGGTGTGAATAGAATCTTGCTCCGCCTGCGCAGCTTGTGATGAAGACGCCCTCTTCCTCGTTGTCCAGATTGATGAGGGTCTTACTCTTTAATGAAGAGAGGTCGATTGCTGCAGCGCCGTCCATACCTGTCTCCTCGTTGGTGGTGATGACCGCTTCAATGGGCGGGTGAGGAATTGTCTTGGAATCAAGAAGTGCCAGAATGTAGGCAACTGCGATTCCGTCGTCGCCGCCAAGGCTTGTGCCCTCGGCAAATACATACTCTCCGTCTGTTGTGACCTTAAGCGGATCCTTGGTCATATCGATATCGGCGTCATCTTCCTTGACTGCCACCATGTCCATGTGTCCCTGAAGGATCACGGGCTCTCTGTCCTCATAGCCTGCGGTTCCGGGAGCCTTGATGATGATATTAAGCTCCTTATCCTGGATGACGTCCAGATTTCTCTCCTTGGCAAAAGAGAGCAGGAAGTCGCTTATCTGCTGAAGATTCCCTGATCCGTGAGGGATATTGCAGATCTTTTCAAAAAAACTGAATACTTCTTTGGGTTGTAAATTTTCAAGTGCCATTACTTTACCTCCGTAACCTTGCACAAATTTTGAGCATAATAAAAAGGAGTCTGTGTCCCAGACTCCTTTATTTTACTACTTGGAAACTTTCTTATCAACTTTAGTTTTCAGGTATTATTATGCGATCTTAGTCTTAGCAAGCTCAGCGAGTGTCTTGAATCCCTCAGGATCGTTAACTGCAAGCTCAGCGAGCATCTTTCTGTTGATGTCAACACCAGCAAGCTTGAGGCCGTGCATCATGTTGCTGTATGAAAGACCGTTGATCCTTGCTGCTGCGTTGATACGTGTGATCCAGAGAGATCTCATATCTCTCTTCTTCTGCTTACGACCTGCAAATGCAGAAGTAAGAGCTCTCATAACAGACTGCTTAGCAACTCTGTACTGCTTTGATCTTGCTCCTCTGTAGCCCTTTGCAAGCTTTAATACTCTATTGTGCTTCTTCTTGGCATTTAATGCGCCTTTAACTCTTGCCATCTTAATTTCCTCCTAAAATAATGTACTAACCGAAACTGCGACTTGTGCCTACTGATCAAGCGTAAGGCATGATCTTCTTCATTGTCTTAACGTTTGTATCATCAACAAGTCCGGCATGTCTTAAGTTTCTCTTTCTCTTTGTGGACTTCTTGGTTAAGATGTGGCGCTTATACGCTTTGTTTCTCATGAGCTTTCCTGTGCCAGTAACCTTGAATCTCTTGGCAGCAGCTCTTTTTGTCTTCATCTTCAGCATTACTAATTCCTCCTATAAATTAAACTAATGTTATGATATACAGATTACTCTTGCGGATATCATATTTATCTTTAACCAATAATGGCTAATGATCAGTTCTTCTTCTCGGCAAGGAACATTGTCATACTACGTCCCTCAACCTTGGGCTGTTTCTCAACAACAGCTACGTCTGCAAGTGCCTCGGCAAAATCAGTGAGAATATGAACACTGGCACCCATGTGTGCCATCTCACGGCCTCTGAAGCGAAGTGTTATCTTAACTCTGTTTCCTTTCTCAAGGAACTTCTTGGCTGCGTTAACCTTGGTGTTCAGATCGTTGGTGTCGATATTCGGTGAAAGTCTGATCTCCTTGATCTCAACCGTCTTCTGTTTCTTCCTGGCCTCTTTCTCCTTGCGAAGCTGCTCATACTTAAACTTGCCGTAATCTACAACTCTGCAAACAGGTGGCTTGGCTGTGGGAGCGATCATTACAAGATCTACACCCTCGTCTTCTGCGATCTTCCTGGCGTCCTGAATGGACATAACTCCAAGCTGATCTCCCTCAATACCGATCACACGTACTTCTTTAGCTCTGATCTGGTCGTTAATAAATAACTCGCTAATGGCTTTACCCTCCAAAAATAAATGAAACTGTCGTCCGGAGACTACAAATAAAAAAGTGGATACATTCGCAAATGTATCCACATCGATTCAATCAGTAACCGGTCTTGCCGGGCAGATTTGAAAAGTTATTGACCGCTGCTGGCTGCGCCGCAGGGTGAGAGTGGATACTCTGCTTTGTTCTCAAATACTCAAATACATTAACACATCCCCGAAGAAGTGTCAACACTTTTCAATTTTAATTTTGCCTTGATAACGCAAAACGCACTACTCCGTTTTCATCAACCTCCGTGGTAGGAGTCGAAACATCGACGTTTAAACGCTTCTTGAGGTCATCTACAAATTTAATGTCATAATCAATTTCTTTTGCCAGATACATGATACCTGCAAGGCGCGAAACATCACACCTAAGGTAAGCCTCCTCAGCTTTCTTCTCGATGACAGGTGCAAGAACCTCCACGGGAACTTCAGACAGCACCTGAGCGGCAGGCATAAAATAAGCTTCATCCACATCCTTTAAGCACTCGAAGAGGAAATCAAGTCCCTTCTTGTTGGCGGGATACTTGAGCTCTCGCAAAATATAAACGCCGTTACAAACACTGTACTCGTTTATATATGCGCTAAAATCAGTGACCTCCGATACGGAAATAGAAAACCGCGAATCCCTGAAGACTTCAGCAGTAAGCTGTATTTCCTTTGGAGAAAGAGCTCTTTTTAAATAGTCACGGTTCAGCTTGCCTGAACGAAGTACAGGTTTGTATCTGTCCGCAACACTCTTTTTGACATTTCTCTCTTCAATAGCATCGGAAGTAGCCATCTCCCAATCGTGCCTGAGGCCGGACCAGTCAATAGTTTCAAACTGACCAAGTCTGTCTCCCACCAGCTTGTCGAACCTCTCTCTTGAGCCGGAGGGCAGGTTATCATAGGTATAACCTCTCTCATCAAAGAAATCTTCAATGCATTTGTTGAAGCGGTCGGTCATAGCCTTTGGCGGAAGCTTTACAACATATCCGTCGATGAAAAACAGTTCGTTTGTTTCATTATTATATCCGCAGATGAGATCAAGAGGGAAGTATTTGCCCAGTATCTTAACCCATTTATCATCTTCGCTTACTTTAATATAAGAAACTCTTCCGTATACATTGTGCCTGTAAGGTCTGAATTTCTTTTCGGAGATAACCCTTATTCTCTCCGGCAATTCAATATATCTCTCAAGATGAGGTGTGATGCCGAAGGTGGATACAAACCATTGTTCCGTGTCGGACCGAATGCCGGAAAGATAGGTTCCTGCTGCAGATAAAAAGCCCTTTCTTTCGCGGTTTTTCTCCCTCCTGTGTATCTTGATCTTGGAAAAGATCAACTTAAAGGAATCCCAGAACAGATCTATAAACGGTAGCCAAAACATATAGAAAAACAGGAGTCTATCCGCTATTGGATCCGCATCCACACCCATCATTTCTCCTATCCAGAATGTCAGAAAAACCCCTGCAAAAAGGCCAACAGCCATTTCGCCAAAAAAGACGAGAAGAAAAGGAATTACCCATTTAAGCCTATCGAACTCGGTCTCCCCGTCTGCTAAACGAAAAAATATTTTTTTAAGCATAAAAACTCCCTTGAAAAAGCGGTTGCTATTCTATCAAGGGAGTATTTTATATGTAAATTTCATTAATATCAAGCAGAAGTGGACCTAGGCTTCGTAAGCGTACACTACTTCGTAGATTGCTTTATACAGATCCTTTTCGATATTCATCTGTTCAAGGCTCTCCATGATCTGGTCAGGAGCGCTGCCGGTTTCCACAGCCCTGTAGATATCTGTTTTGAGGGCAAAAGAAATCTCGGCCTGATTAAGGAAATCGAATATCACGCTGTTTACCGGGTTCTTCCTGACAGTTGTATCTGCGGGAAGGGTGATGATTATGTCTTCCCCGATGTTGCACTGAGGTAATTTCACCGTCAGGCGGCCGGTTTTCTCATCATAGGAGATCTCCGCCTCAATGGCAGCGCCTCCCTGCGAAGCTCTGACACAGTCACACAGCTCTGCACCCGGCTGTCCCGGAGCACTTGCATTCTGCCCCAAGTCTGCGCCGTGTATAACGACAGCGTAATCTCTTTTGCCGGGAATAAGGTTCCTGTTGCCTGCAGGTGCCTTGATTATAAAGCTCTTTTCCTCTGACCAGTTAAGGACAAACTCGGTAAATACCCCATCACCGGTGGCGTAGTTCATACTCTCGTTGTCGTCCTCATACATGGTAAAAGATCCGTCCTTGCCTGCGTAGGCGTGGATCACCAGTGAGTCCGGGTTGGCGTTTACATCCCTTGTTCCGATCCTGTCGGTCATGGGGATGATGCCGCCCTCCGGCACGAACACAGGGATAGTCTCCAGGGTGCGGTAGCAGTCGATGGTCCTTCCGCCTGAATACAGCACGTCCGTAAAGAAGTCATAGTAGTTGCCCTCGGGCAGGTAGGTTGTGGTCTTGGACACGTTTATGCCCTCGATGCACCTGCCGGTGACGGGATTTACTATCATGCCGTTTCCGAAGAAGTACTCATTGCGGACCCTGTCAGAAACCTGCTCATAGCCGGGATCCCAGCCGATGTTATAGTACAGGGGCTGGATGATGGGCTCATCGCACTTGTAGGCTCTGTAGTTCATGGTGTAGAGATATGGCATGAGCTCGTGCCTTAACTTAAGGAACTTTTTCATTATTTCGCAGATGTCTTTTCTAAAGCGCCAGGGCTCCTTGCCGTTGAATTCATTCTTGGTGGAGTGAAGCCTCATGATGGGCGAAAAGACGCCAAACTGATACCATCTGCACTCCAGCTGATCGTCCTTGTAGCCGTGGGTGTGGCCGCCTATGTCGTGGCTCCACCAGCCGTAGCCTATGTTGGAGGCGGTGGCTGTAAAGTAAGGCTGGAACTGCAGTGATTCCCAGGTTATCACGGTGTCACCGGAAAATCCTATTGGGTACCTGTGGGAGCCGGGCCCCGCATATCTTGAGAATGTCAGGGGCCTTTGGCCGTTCCTTCCGCTGTCCAGGTAGTGGTAGTGGTTCAGGATCCAGAGGGGATCAAGGCCCTTAAGCCCTGTCTTGGTGCCCTGCTGCCAGTCGATCCACCAGAAGTCCACGCCGTCCTTTTCATGGGGATGGCAGACATACTCAAAGTAATTCTCCATAAACTTGGAGCTGGCTGCGTCAAATTCCACGGCCTCTCCGCTTTCAACATCAACGCCCATTTTCTCTGCAATATCCTTATAACAGTCCTCGTAGGCTCTTATGCCGTCTGCGGGATGCAGGTTTAAGGTAGTCTTCATGCCCCGGTCATGTAAGTATTTAAGGAAGGCCGGCGGATCGGGAAAGAGCTCCCTGTTCCAGGTAAAGCCTGTCCATCCGCTGCCATACTTGGGATCCACATCCACAAGATGCCAGTCCATGTCTATTACCGCCACAGAGAAGGGAATCTCCTCCTCATCGAATCTCTCCATGAGCTCTCTGTAGCTCTTTTCCGAATATTCATAGTACCTGCTCCACCAGTTTCCAAGGACGAACCTTGGAAGCATCGGTGTCTTGCCCGTAAGGGAATAGAAGTCCTTTAGGCACCCCTTGTAGTCGGTGCCATAGCCAAAGAGATACAAATCTGTCTCCGGGTGGTCCCTTAAGGCAACCCAGCCATCATCGGTGATGACAAGAGACGCAGAGTCATCCAGAAGTCCCCAGCCGTCTCTTGAGAGAAGTCCCGGATCCACAGGGCAGCTTCCGTTTACTTCATCCAAAGTCCTTATGGTTCCGCCTAGATTTCCTGCCATTTCCGGCTCTTTTCCGTAGTACCAGTGACCCATGCGGGAGGAACTGCCGTCCCTTATCTCCACACGAAGGCCGGTCTCCGTGGGCTCTTTGCCGTCATAGTAGACGTGAAGGAAATCCGTCTCTATCTCGATCCTGTCAGCAGTTTTCTTAAGGGCAAAAGAAACCTTGGGGAAATCCCTGTTCAGGACAACCTGAGTTGCTCTGTCCTCAAATACCTGCTCTTTACTGTATTCAAATCTAATAAGTCTTTCTGTCAGAATGGTTATTCTGTAATTACCCTGACATATGATATTTCCCGGTTCTGAAACAGGACGTCTCGTAATGTTCAGTGTCTTATCCATTGTTAGTCCTCCTAATTATTCCTTAACCGAACCTATTACGATTCCTGTTATAAAGTACTTTTGCAAGAAGGGGTAAATGAGCATCAGCGGAATGACGGCTATAACGATCTTGGCCGCATTGAGGTTCTGCTCAGATACCTGCGAAGCTCTGATGATATCTTCCATGGTGCCGTGTTTTATTATTTCTTCCATGTTTATGGTAAGGCTCTGGATGTAGGTCATCAGAGGGTAGTTCTCAATTCTGGTGATGTAGATAAGTCCGCTGTAGAAGTCGTTCCAGCTGCCCACGATGCTAAAGAGTGTAACGGTGGCAAGGACGGGAACGGAGCAGGGAATGTAGACCCTGGTCAGGACCTGAAACGGGTTGGCGCCGTCAAGAACAGCGGCCTCTTCCAGGGATTTGGGGATCCCCAGAAAGAAGTTCATCAGAAGTATTACGTTAAAGATCGGCACGGCTCCGGGGAGCACCAGCGCCCAGATGGTGTTCAGCAGATGATATCTCTTTATGGCAAGGAACGTAGGGATCATTCCGCCGTTAAAGAGCATGGCAAAGATAAGGATGTTCATGTAGATATCTCTGCCGTGGAACTGCTTGTTGTTCTTGGTCAGGGCGTAGGCCATGCTGACTGTCAGCACAAGGTTTATGATGACCGCCAGTATCACGCGCAGGATGGATATAAAAAAGGAGCGCCAGTATTGGGCATCTGTAAGGATCTCCTCGTAGGCCACCGTATTAAAGCCGATGGGCCACAGGGATACCATGTTTCCTTCCACGGCGGATGCCTTGGAAAAGGATATGGCCACGATATACCACAGGGGCAGAAGGCAGCACAGTCCCAGGAAGATCACTATGGCATATATACAGATAGTACCAGCCTTTCCGGCTAATTTCTTAGTATTCATATATGTTTACCTTCTCAGAATATTTTGCTTTCTGTATATTTCTTGGCCAGATGATTTGCCAGCATCATGAGCACAAAGGCTATGACTGATTTCATAAGTCCTATGGCCGTGGCAAAGCTGTATTGCATGGAGGTCAGACCCACTCTGTACACATAGGTGTCGATGATGTCTCCCGTCTCGTAAACCGGCGCTGTGTAGAGGTTGTAAACCTGATCGAAGCCGGCATTCAAGATGCCTCCAAGGTTCATGGCGCACATAAGGATGATGACCGAGCGCATTCCGGGAAGGGTTACGTGGATAACTCTGTCCCACCAGTTTGCTCCGTCAATCTTGGCAGCTTCATGGAGTCCCGGGTCTATGGCAGTCAGCGCAGCCAGGTAGACAACGGAGTTGTAGCCAAACTCTTTCCACACGTCACTTCCTATGAGAAGTGGCTGGAAAAAAGAATTGCTGCCCAGGAAGTTGATACCGGTTCCAAGGATAGCATTTACAAAGCCGTCCAGTCTAAAGAGGTTCTTGATGGCCGTTGCAAGGATAACCCATGAGAGGAAATGCGGCAGATAGACGATGGTCTGAACACCTTTTTTGAGCCATGCATGTCGGATTTCGTTAAGCAGAATCGAGAAAACAATTGCCATCAGCGTTCCTATCACGATCTTGCCGATCGCGATAACCAGTGTATTTCTGAATATGTTAAATCCATCGGGAATTTGGAAAAGATAGATGTAATGCTTAAGCCCGACAAACTTGGATCCCAGAAATCCCTTGGCGGGCTTATAATCCTGAAATGCCATGATGATACCGAGCATGGGCACGAGGTTGAATAACACAACGAATACCATGCCCGGTAAGATCATGCACTGATAGAACACTTCTGAGGCAATATCTTTATTACGTATCTTGGCGATAGTTTTTTTTACCATATTGCACTCACCCGTATTTTAATTATTTGTTTGCGTAGTACTCTTCCATTTCTGCAATGATCTCAGCGCCGCCGTAGTTCATCCAGTCTTCCTTGTACTGCTCGAAGTACTCGATGGGCTGCTCACCTGTTACGATCTGGATGTAAGCCTTGAGCTCAAGGGTATCCAGAGCTGCTTTTTTCTGCTCCATTGCTTCAAGTGTGGGAGGATAAAGAGGTGATACCCAGTTGGCGTTTCCGTTGGTGTTAAGTCCGCCGATGGCTGCGCCAAGGCCCACGATTCTTGAGTTGTAGAAGGACCATCCTGTGCGTGTTGCTTCTGTTACATTCTCAGGATCCTTTAAGTACTCCAGCATGATTGAGGAGCTGTTCTTGTTCTCGGCTGTTGAGGTGTTCTCGGGAAGGAGCTCACCCTTTAAAACTGCCTGGTGCTCGTTGTAGTAAACATCCTTGGTTGTGGAAGGAAGGCACTCGATCTGTACAGGCTTGGTGAAGTTATCGCCGCCGTTCTGAACGAAGGACATTACTTCGGGAGCTGTATCAAGTGTCTCGTGTACCAGCATATCAAAGAGAACGTTCTGGATCTTAACTGCTGCCTCGGGATGCTCATAGTCTTTTCTTACAACGATGAAGTTGTTGGTGGGATTCTCATGAGCAAGATTAACCTTGCCGTTGGCATCCTGAATTGTGTAAGCAACGTACTCAGCTTCAGGGTTGGCATCCTTAACGTGAGAGAATCTCCAGTCAGGCATGTGCCATGCACCGAAAGCGATACCGCACTTATTATCGATCAAAAGAGCTGTTACATCTTCGTAAGTTCTTGTGCCAAACTGAGGATCAAGAATGCCCTCTTCATACCACTGGTGAAGGAGCTCCCAGCTCTTCTTGTTGGCATCTGACAGTGTTGACCAGGTGATGGTTCCGTCGCCGTTGTCCAGCCACTTGCCAACAAATCCGCCGTTGGCGTTGGCGATCCACTCAGCATCGCCGATACCGTCGCTCATGGCAATACCGATGGTTCCCTTGCCTGAAACGTCCTGCTCAACGAAGGCTCTTGCCACATCGGCAATCTCTTCGTAAGTTACGCACAGATCTCCGTCCTCATCAGGATTGATGTTCAGCTTGTCCATCCAGTCCTTTCTGATCCAGCAAAGTGTAGGCACACCGTTGTCCGCATTGGTTCCGGGAAGAGCCATAAGCTTGCCGTCGAAGGTAACCATATCAAGTCCTCTTCCGTCAAAAGAGCCGTAGATTTCCTTGATATAATCGCTGGCGTATTCGTTGTAGACGTCTGTCAGGTCGCAGAGAAGATCGCTCTCAACCAGATCTACCAGTGTGTCATAGTTGGTAACTGTGAACATCTCGGGGATGTCTCCGCTGGAGGTTGCCAGTGCTATATGGTTTTTGTAATCCTCATCTGCTGCTTCAATCTCGTCAGTAAAGGTGATATTCAGTTTTTCTTTTACATATCTTGTATAAGGGTTGTCCTCAAGAGTATCTCCGGGAAGGAGTGTTGATACGGTGTGCTGAGAAGCAAGTCTTCCGATGTGGATGTTAAGCTCCTCCTCGTAGGGCTCAAAGCCCTTGAATGCTGCATTATCCCCTGCTGCAGTATCTTTCTGTGATCCTGCCGCCTGTGCATCTGTGCTCTGTGTTGTATCCTGAGTTGTCTGACCGGCAGCTGTATTTGTGTCTGCACTTGTATTTCCACAAGCTGACATAGCAAGTATGCTTGTTGAGAGTACAGCACAAGATAATATTCTTTTTGCTTTTCTCATTGACATAACCTTCTCCCTTTTTTTCACGTTGTTTTTTGTTCCCCATTAGCTAATGTCTCGACACTGATATAGTAGCATCAGGATTTTCAGGATTACATATAAATCTTTTTGGATTCGTATCACTTTTTTAGGACGTTTTTTTAACGGATTGTACTTCTTGTTTTTACTGATATAATGTCTTTATAAAAACGTTTTAAATGCCGGAGGTACATGCATATGCCCTATAATATGCTGATCGCTGAGGATGAGAAAAATGAATATGATCTGGTGGTATTTCTTTTGCAAAAGCTGAATCTGACGGAGGCCTTTAATGTGATCCACGCCTCCAACGGCAAGCAGGCTCTTGAGATCATCAAGGACACCCCTGTGGACGTCCTTCTTACAGATATAGAAATGCCCTTTGTCAGCGGCCTTGACCTTGCCAAAGAGGCCAGAGAGAGAAACAGCGAGCTGCCTATCCTGTTCTTTAGCTGCTACGACAATTTCTCCTACGCCAAGACTGCACTGTCCGTTGGCGCCTGCAACTATATGCTGAAGCCTCTGGATCCCAAGGAGTTTGAGTCCACCATGGACAGCACCCTTAAGCTCCTTGATAAGACCAGTCAAAAGAGAGAGCTGCTCCGGCCGGATCCCGGTGAAGGCGATGGCAGCAAGCATTCCGTGGAGCTGGTAAAGAGATACATTAAATCCAACTACTATAAGGATATTTCACTGAACTCTCTGGCGGAGATGGTTTATCTCAACACCAGTTATCTCAGCACCATCTTCAAGGCTGAGACGGGCTGCGGCATCAACAAATACATCAAGAATGTCCGCATGGAAAAGGCCAGGGAAATGCTTCTTACCACCAACATGAAGATTGCGGATATCGGAGTCAGTGTGGGATTTAGAAATGATTCGTATTTCGTTAAGAGCTTCCGGGATCACTTCGGAAAGACTCCTGAAAAAATGAGAATCTGGGAGAACTAAAGCTATGAAAACGGGAATGTCCTGGTATCAGAACCTTAAATTCAGAAAGAAAATCCAGATAATATGCTTTGTTGTTAGTCTGATTCCTGTAATATTGCTGGGAGCCTTCTGTACTATACAGTCCAGAAGGCTTCTGGTTTCTCAGGAGGAAACCAACATAAACAATATTCTCGAGCAGGCGGCCTCATCCCTTAAGCATTATCTGTCTCTTCAGGAGAGCATCATCACGACTCTGGCCTGGGACGAGGCCATACAGTCGGCTGTGGATAAGAGCTACGGCAGTAACTATGAGATGTTCCTGGCAAACACCGAGGTCTTTGACTCCAAGTTTTTGATGATACAGGCCATGCACCCGGAGATCGAGGGGATAACTCTCTATACCGATACCAATCTGTATCCCCACGGCACCACGCTCAAGCAGTTGTCGGACCTTAAGGAGTACAGCTGGTATGAGGATGCGCTCTCTGCCCAGAAGCCCTTCTATATATTTGATGAGACCGATGGGAAATTTTTATTGGTATATCTTTTGCCATGTCGCTTTTATAAGAATGTGATGATCATAACTCTGTCCTACGATTATGCGTTTTCAGGATATAAGAGTCTGTTTGAGGATGATTATGCGGTTGGGATCTACGACAGCGCAGGGCGGCTTATCTTTGGTCACTCCTCCTACGAGGATGCGCCTGCCGATGTCTTTTTTGACAATGAGTTGGAACAGACGCTTTCAAGGGACGCGGGCTCTGCCTACTTCAGGGAGGTTGCCACGGAGGACGCCCACGGCTGGAACATCGTTATATACAGGCCGCAGGAGTTTATCACCAGCACGGCCAATTCCTTTATCGTGGTCATCCTTTGGATGATCGCTCTTTGCATCTTCTCCATGATCTATCTTGGTCTGGTCCTCTCCAGGCATCTGGTGGATCCTCTGGAGAAGCTGGCCGACAACATGGATCAGATCCAGGCGGACAATTTCACGGTTACTGTCAGGAGCAGGAATAATGATGAGATTGCCAAGCTGATTGGAGCCTTTGACAACATGGCAAGGCGTCTTGAGAGCACGATCCACGAGCTGTATATCAACAAGCTGGCCAAGCAGGAGTACCGGCTTCAGATGCTGCAGTCCCAGATAAATCCTCACTTTTTGTATAACTGCCTGTCCATGATCAACTCTAAGGCTATTTTGTCGGGGCAGACTGAGATCAGCAGCATTGCGCTTCAGCTGTCCACCTTTTACAGGACCACGCTGAACAAGGGGCACAACACCACCAGGCTGGCGGATGAATGGAAGAATACGCTTTCTTATCTGGAGATCCAGCGGATGCTCCACTCTGACTCTTTTGAATTCAGTTACAGTGTGGATGAGACGCTGTTTGAGTGCAGGATCATCAACCTGATCATCCAGCCTCTTGTGGAGAATGCCATTGTGCACGGCATCAGATATATGGATACGGAGAATTATACCGGCAGGATCCGGATCGATATCAGGCGTGATGAGGACAATATTCTCATCACCATTGAGGATAACGGCTGCGGCATGGACAGGAATACGCTTGATAATATCCTGACTGCGGAGACCAAGGGCTACGGCATCAGGAACGTGGATCAGCGCATCAAACTGTATTTTGGCCCGGAGTACGGCATCAGCTACGAGAGCGAGCCCGGCGCAGGAACCACCGCAACAATAAAACTCCCCGCCAATGAATAAAGCGGGGAGTTTTCAATATTTCTTTTGACTTACCTTGTTAACTCGGGGAATCGCATGATTGCCTGTTCATAAAAGGCATCAAGGGCGATGTCATAAGTAGCATAATTTCCCCTCATGTAGTCCATCATAACGGTCCTGTATACAGTGGAAAGCTCAGTGTCATAGGGGGTCTGATCCGGAATCATTATGTCAAAGGCATTGGCCTCATAAACCTCGATGGGATTCTGACCGCCCAGAATGCTTTCATTGTAGTCACTTTCCTCTGCGCACAGGGCGCTTACCAAAAAGTTGTTTACGAATAAACCTTCTTCCTGCATCCGGCTCATAACATCGTAATCGCAGGTCATGGTCTTTAGGATGTCCGCAGCCAGAGTAGCATTGTCTGTTCCTGCTGCCACGCAGATCCATGAGCCTCCCCAGTTGAATCCGTGAGGGCCCTCTGTAACTGCCCAGCCGCCGGAATTGGCAACGGAGCCGCTTATGTCAGCTGCCATGGTAAATTGTGAAAACCACTGTGGTCCGAAGTAGCAAAAGACCTTGCCTTCAGGATAAAAGCCTTTGGCCCACTCCTCACTCCATGTGCCATTGGTGCCGCAGCTGCCTGAGTCCACAAGCTCTTTGGAATCATATACCCACGCCTCGAGATTGGCATCGATGACGATTTTGTTGCCATTAACCCACGGTTCATAGCGGTTTGCCTCATAAGCACGGAATGTATCCTCAGGCGATGCGATAACAGAATAACCGGCCTTTTTAAGCTTGTCCGCTGAATCCTTAAAGTCACTCCAGCTTCCAAACATGGTCTGGATGGTTTCAGGATCGTCGGTTCCGAATACTTCCTTGGCGATTTCTCTGTTGTAGATCATGGCTCCCGGACAGCACATCCATGTAAGGCCCTTGATATTTCCGTTTGAATCCCTGACAACTTCCTGGGTGTAGGTGTACTGGTAGACCATGTCATCATAGGTTATACCAAGGTCACTTATGGAAACGGTAAAGTCAGTATCCGCATATTTCATGGCGTAATCCGGCTCCACCAAAAAGAGGTCCAGCTTATTGTCGGGTGATGCAGAATCCTGCCCCAGAAGAAACAGATCAAGGGCAGACTGGTAGCCGTTTTCAAAGGCTTCCTCAATGATCCAGTTAACCGTAACATCACCGATCTTGCCGGTGGTTGAGTCGACGCGCTCATATCCCGGATAGAAGTCTGTCATGTAGTTAATAAACTCTTCATTCCAGACAGCAATGTTGAGGACCTGTCCGCCGTCTGAGAAGTTACCGGTTGCTGTAACCGGCTGAACATCTTCCTTCTCTTCGTCTTCCTTTTCTTCGTCCTCTTTGTCCTTTTCTTTTTCCTCTTCTTCTTTTTCTTTCTCTTCTTTTTCTTTTTTCTTTTTCTTGCGCTCTTCTCTCTCGCTGTCGTCCTCCTGGTTTTCCTCTGCCACATCCTTTCCGGCAAAAGAGTCTCCTCTAAGCCAGAAGAACAGGCCTCCGCCTACAGCTGCAAGGAGAACCACAAGTCCTACCATCAGGCCGATCACAAGGCCCTTTTTGCCGCGCTTCTTGCGCTGGGGTGGCTGCTGGGGCGACTGATATCCCTGAGGTCCCTGAGGTCCCTGAGGGCCGGGTTGGTAGCCTCCCTGGTAGCCTTGCTGGTAGCCGGGCTGTGGTTGCTGGTAGTTGCCCTGCGGTGGCTGCTGGTTGTTAAAGTTCTGCTGATAGCCGCCGGGGTTGCCGCCCTGGTTTGCGCCCTGCGGGGGCTGCTGATAGCCGCCCTGGTTTACGCCCTGGTTTGCACCCTGCGGTGGCTGCTGGTAGCCGCCCTGGTTTACGCTCTGGTTTGCGCCCTGCGGGGGCTGCTGGTAGCCGCCCTGGTTTACGCTCTGGTTTGCGCTCTGCGGTGGCTGCTGGTTGTTAAAGCCCTGCTGGGGCTGGATATTTAAATTCTCCGGCTGCTGGGGCGGCAGGTAGTAATTCCCCTGAAGCTCCAACACGTTTCCGCATATCGGACAATATTTTGCGTCATCATCAATCTTTGATCCGCAATTCTGACAATACATTTTCATCTCCTCCTACTTGATCGTGAAAAAATGACCCTATAACCCCGTCCCCTGGGTCCATTTTTCTCATTCTATCAAAAAAGGCGATAAATATCACTATTATTCCTGATCATTACCACCTGTTTAGCCGGTGGTAATGATTTTGCCGAGCTGCCCGTTACTATTCGCCGCCCCGGGAAAATGAATTGTAGCATAGGCCGCGCGGGCGTCAAGGATAAAACCGGCGCACCTGCGGTGCGTCCTTGACGCAGCGCCCGGCGCTATGCTTTTTGGTCACTAAGCGGGCCGGCGTGGAGTGGGGCGTTGTAGAGCCGCCGGCTACTGCTCCGCGGTGGCTGCCATGTCGCGCACCGTGGCTCCGCGCGGTTGGTGTGCGCTGGCTGCGGCCTCTGCTTGGGGGCTGCAGTTTGTGAAAAACGTTGTAAGCACCGCCCAGAATGAGAATACGAATCTGGGCGGTGGGTAAAAATGCAAAATGCACCGCTCAGATCTGAGAACACGATTCTGGGCGGTGGAAAAATTGGGCAAGCGCACCGCCCATATGACAGATATTGATATGGGCGGTGAGTAGAATGGTAAAATGCACCGCTCAGATAGAAAAGTCAGATCTGGGCGGTGTTCATCTTTGAAAAAGTCACCGCTCAGAATGAAAAAAGCTAATCTGGACGGTGACTTTGCGAAAAAAACGCACCGCCCAAAATGGAAACGTGGATCTGGGCGGTGCATTCTAAATGGATGAACCGTGGAGTACGGATAAGCTAAGACTCAAACCATGATTCTATCTGTACTTTTGGCTCTTCACTACCTTCGCAGCAAGGAATTCACGGATAAGAAGATTGATATAAGAATTAATTATCCGTACCCCCAGTCTCCCCAACCAAAAAACCCCTAAAATCTACGGATAAGCAATTCCGCTAAAGGTCATCTTATCCGTAAACCAGGCAAACAAGCCAATCCTGGCCCGGTTAACCCACACACCCCAACCGTGCGGAGCTACCGCCCCTAGCCAACCAACGCACTCCTGCGGAGCCGCTACCCCAGGCCAGCCGCAACACTCTCGCGGAGCCGTCGCAGTTGGCCGGCCATAGCCCCTTCCACGCCGGCCCGGGTTAGTGACCAAAAAGCATAGCGCCGGGCGCTGCGTCAAGGACGCACCGCAGGTGCGCTGGTTTTATCCTTGACGCCCGCGCGGCCTATGCTACAATCCATCTCCCCGGGGCGGCGAATACCAACGACCGGCAAATTAATTTGTATGCAAGCATCTATCTGCTTGCCGGTCTTGTGCATAAAAATAGCCACAGACCGCTTGACTGCGACCTGTGGCCATTCACTCTACACCTATATGCCCCAAAACCTGTAAGGCATCATACTATGGTTGTTCAATTTTATAAACCACTCCGTCTACGGTCACCATGCTCACATCCGGTATGGCGCTGTAGATCATTTCTTCAACGTAGTTGTATTTCTCAGGAGTCTGGCCTCTCTGGATCATCTCGATGAGAGCACGGACTCTGGGGCCGTGGAGAGGATTACACTCTGCGATGCAGGCAATCTTCTTGTCCCTTGCGTATTCAAGGGCCTTCTCGTTGACGCCGTCAAAGCTCACCACCAGGATCTCGCCCTTGTCGATATTGGGGCCAACCTTCTTGCCGGCACTCTCAAGAGCGTCAATGGCGCCGATTGCCATGTTGTCGTTCTCGCAATAAACCACGTTGATATTGTCAAATCTCTTAAGGAGAGCTCCCATGGTCTCGCGACCCTTGGTCTCCGTAAAGTCTCCGCTGACTTCGGCCATCAGATCCCAGCCGTTGTCTCTTGCCGCATTGGCAAGACCTCTGGTCCTTCCGATCTGAGCAGAGGAACCAAGATTTCCCTGGATATTTACGATGTGAATATCCTCGGCGGCCATGCCCTTAGTCTCGGTATAGGCCTTTAGCCAGGCAGCCATCTTCTTGCCCTCCAGCTCAAAATCCGAGCCCACCCAGCAGGAAAAGAGATTCTTGTCTGAAGCATTGACTCGCCTATCCACGATGATAACGGGGATCTGGGCCTCTCTCGCCTCATCCAGCACTGTCTCCCAGCCGCTCTCGGTGGCAGGCGCCAGCACAATATAGTCAACTTCCTGCTGAATAAAAGTCCTGATGGCAGTTATCTGGTTGGACTGCTTCTGCTGCCCGTTCTTGTAGATGAGATTGTAACCGTTCTCCTCGGTGAAGGCCTGCTGCATGGATTCAGTGTTGGCACTCCTCCAGTCGGACTCTGCCCCCAGCTGGGAAAATCCCACGGTTATCAGTGAGCTGCCCTCGTCATCCATCAGGCCATCCGCCTCTCCCACAGTCTCAGACTCTTTATTGTTTTTAAAAGAACTGCTCCCGCAGCCTGCCAAAACGGCAAGTGCAAGGAGCAGCATAAGAAACATATTTCGATATTTCTTCATCTTCCGGTTAATCCCTCAGCTCCCAATAGCTTTCTTTTTCTGAGCCATGACTACACTCTGGATGATCAGGAAGATACCAAGCATTGCAGCAATTGTAATACCGGTCCACCAGGCATCATCAAGTCCTGATGAAGCAACGATGTTCTTAATGGTACTAAGTGAAAGTACGCCGAACAAAGTTCCGATGATATTACCAACACCGCCGGTCAGCATGGTTCCGCCGATAATGGAGGAAGCAATGGCATTCATCTCCATACCCATGGCATGGCTTGCTGAGCCTGAACCAACATGAAGGAAGTATACATATCCGGCGATTCCGGCCAGGATACTGCAGATAAGGTGTGACAGGAACTTGGTCCTCTTGACGTTGATACCCATCATCAGCGCACTCTGCTTGTTACCGCCAACCGCATAGAAGCTTCTTCCAAGCTTGGTCCATCTGAGCACTACGAATAATAATACCATAATTACCAGTGCTACGATAACACCAATCTCAATATATGCGGGAACAAAAGCGCCCTCCTTGTTGAGTGAACCTATGAAGGGAATGTCAATCCTTGTGGCCTTAAGAGCTTTAAACTCTTCGTTGGCTACGTTGAAGGGTGCAGAATTAACGATAGTTGTCATACCTCTGGCAAAAAACATACCGGCAAGCGATACGATAAACGGCTGAATATCCAGGTATGCAACCAGAAATCCCTGAACCAGACCAAAGGCTACACCGATGCCGATAGCGATGAGAACAGAGCCCAGGATACTTCCGTTTCCGTAATCAAGGTATACCGCGCAGCACATGGAAACCAGTGCAACCACGCCTCCGACGGAGATATCGATACCTCCGGAGATCATTACAATACTCATGCCGCAGGCTGTGATGATAAGCGGAGCCTCGGAATTAAGCATGTTACAGAAGTTCTGGGGCTTGGTAAATCCGCCGCCCTGGAAAATCATGGCACCTATGTACATCAGAAAGAATACGATGACAGTGATGGCCAAAAGCATGTTGGCATCACTGACCTTGTTGAAGATACTGGTCTTTTTAGCTTCTTTCATTTAAGCCACCTCCTTTCTTGCAGGAGTAGCTTTTTTGAAAAGCTGACCAAAAAATTCTCTTACCTTAGGTGCTGAGAAAACTACAAGCAGGATAACTACAACCGCCTTGTAGGCTGAAAGAGCATCGGACGGAACCTCAAACTTATAAAGGGTTGTTGTAAGGTACTGGATTACATACGCGCCCAGTATTGAAGCCCAGATGTTAAACTTACCGCCTGAAAGAGCGTTGCCGCCAAGAGCAACTGCCAGGATGGCATCCATCTCGATATCCTTGGCAATAACGGAATAGTTGATGGTTGAAAGGCGGCTTACCTTGATGAGGGCTGCAACTGCAACGCAAAGACCAAGGATTACAAATGCAAGGAACTTGATAAATGTAGGATTGATACCGTTAAGTCTTGCTGAGTTCTCATTGATTCCGACTGCCTGTGTGTAGAGCCCAAGGTTTGTAAATTTAAGAACCAGAGCTGTTATCACGATGCAGATTGCCACGATGAACACTGTGGTGGGAATCGGGATTCCGGGAATGGTGTTTCCGAAGTATCCAAATCTTGGATCCGGAACTATGGGAAGCTCATTGTTGTTGATCCAGGCAGCTATTGATCTTCCTGCGGTAAACATGATAAGAGTAGCGATCATGGGCTGGATCTTGAACACCGACACCAGCATACCGTTGAAGGCTCCGCAGAGCATTCCCACAATACATGCTCCCAGGAAAGCTACGATGATGGGAGTCTGGATGGTTTCAGGTCTTGCAACACCGCCGCAGAGGATTCTCAGCATGGCTGAACCTGCGATGGCGATGGTTGCTCCTACGGAAATATCCTGTCCGCCTGAAGCCGCCGTTACCAGTGTCATACCAATTGCCAGGATTCCGAGCTCAGAGCCGAAATCCAGGATAGTTATAAGGGATCCGGATAAAACCGAGTATCCCGCGTTGTTTGTCTGTACCTTTATCACAAAGAAACCTGGGTCGTGGATCAGATTTATTACCGTCAACAGTATGAATGCCATAAGCGGAATAAAGAGCTGATTGGACACCAGTCTTTTCCAGAAGTTGCCTTCTGCCTTTTTATTTTTCTGTGCCATACCTTATTCCCCTCCTGCGATAGTTGACATGATCTTGTTCTGCGTCAGATCCCCACCTGACAATTCTCCAACTACCTTTCTGTCTCTCATTACCACTAATCTTGAGCAGGTTCTGAGCATCTCGTCTGTCTCGGAGGAAATAAAGGTTACACTCATTCCTTCCGAAGCAAGCTCCAGAACCAGCTTCTGAATATCTACCTTGGTTCCTACGTCGATACCTCTTGTTGGCTCATCCAGAATAAGATATTCGGGATGCATCAAAAGCCACCTTGCAAGGATAACCTTCTGCTGATTTCCTCCCGAAAGAGATTTGATGGGAGTGTCAGCCGATGCAGTTTTGATGCTGAGCTTTTTAATGTATTCATCGGCAAAGGCGTTAGCCTTGGCCTTGGAAAAAGGTTTAAAGAAGCCTGTAAGAACCTGATATGCCAGGATGATGTTGTCTCTTACGGACAGATCTCCGATGATACCATCAACCTTTCTGTCCTCGGGAAGATAAGCGATTCCATTCTTCATGGCATCAATAGGCTTGTTTATCTTAACTTCTTTGCCATGAACCTTGACCTTGCCGCCCAGAACTCTGTCTGCTCCGAAGATTGCTCTTACGCACTCGCTTCGGCCTGATCCCAGAAGTCCTGTAAAGCCGTTGACTTCCCCCTTTTTGATGTAGAAATCAAAGGGCTTTATGCCGGCATTTGACACAAGATCTTTGGCCTCGAATACCACCTCATTGGAATCGCTGCCCTTGTAGCCTTCCTGCTCGCTCTTTATGTCTGAAAGATCGTCCATCTCTTTACCAAGCATTTTGGCAACAAGCTGTACCCTTGGAAGATCCTTGATTTCGTATTCACCCACCAGCTGTCCGTCTCTTAAGACAGTGATCTTGTCGCACACCGCATATACCTGATCCAGGAAGTGTGTGACGAATATAATTCCTACTCCAGAGGCCTTAAGATTTCTCATAAGTCCAAAGAGCTTTTCAACCTCCTGCTCATCCAGTGAGGAGGTAGGCTCATCGAGAATAAGAACACGACAATCCATATCCACCGCTCTTGCAATGGCAATCATCTGCTGTACAGCGATGGAGCAGCTTGAAAGCTGCTGAGTAGCTGTTGCCGGAATGTCGAGTTTCTTCAGAAGTTCCCCGGCTCTCCTGTTCATCTCTTTCCATTTGGTTATCTGAGAAGAATCTCTTCCCAGAAACATGTTCTCTGCCACCGTAAGGTTAGGGCAAAGAGTTATCTCCTGATAAACGGTGCTGATACCATTCTTCTGGGCATCCTGAGGTGAATGGATGTGAACCTCACCTTTTCCTTCCATCTCAATGGTACCGTTGTCCTTGGTATATACACCTGTCAGAACCTTAATAAGTGTTGACTTTCCTGCGCCATTCTCCCCCATCAGAGCATGAATCTCGCCCTTGTTAAGGGTAAAGTCCACATTCTGGAGCGCTTTGACACCGGGAAAGGTTTTATCGATGCCACGCATCTTCAGCACTGTATTTTCACTCATAGTGCAAATCTCCATTTCCGTTTCTATCCGCTACAATCTTGGCAACTTATAATGATTTTCTTTAAAAAAGGCGCAGCAGTTTACGCCGCTGCGCCTTCCCTAAGCTTTTTTTATGTGGTTGGTGATATACGCATGGCTTTGCTTCGCTCTCGCCATGCTACAGATATTCGGAAATCGAATTGCTCATCCTTCGCAATTCTTTTTTCCTCATGTCTGTTCGGTCCTCAAGGTCACAATCTGCTCTGTGCAAGCACAGCAGCTTGCGACTTTTCGTCCCTATATCACTCAGATGCCGTAATTATTAACGTCGTCCTGTGTGATTGTTGTAGCGTCGAAGCCCTTCTCTTCCATGATTACGGTCTTCTCACCAATAGCCTCACCCTTCTCGAGCTTCTTGATGATGTCATCAAGGTAGCTAGCCTGGAAAGGATTGCACTGTCCATCATAGTTCCAGTTCTGAGCAAGAAGCTCTTCAAGAGCCCACTTGTTGCAGTCAAAGCCCATGATTACAACGTCCTTGCCAACACCGTGAGAGATACCTGCTGCGTCAAGAGCTGCTACAGCGCCCTTAGCCATATCGTCGTTCTCAGCGTAGATTACGTTGAAAGGTGTGCCTGCATCGATAACAGACTGAACGATCTGCTGTGCCTTCTCTGCGTTCCACTCAGCTGTCTGCTGTGCAACGATGTTCCAGTTAGCCTCTGCAGCTACCTTAGTATCAAGAGCGCCTGATCTGCCCTGCTGAGCAGCTGAGCCCATAACACCCTGGATGTGGATTACGTTGTACTCAGGAAGATTCTGGCTTGCAAGCCAATCAACAGCTGTCTGGCCTTCCTTGGCCATATCAGAAACGATTGAAGCCTCATAGAGATCAGGTGATGCATCGATTGTACGGTCGAAAAGGATAACCTTTACGCCTTCCTTCTGTGCATCCTGAAGAACTGAATCCCAGCCTGCTGTGTCAGCAGCTGAAAGGAGAAGATAATCAACTCCGTCAGTGATGAACTTCTGAGCTGCCTGAATCTGCTCGTCGTTCTTTAAGCTGTAAGCAAACTGTGCATCGTAGCCGTTCTCCTCTGTGAACTTAGCCTTGAGGTCAGCTACGTTTGCTGTACGATATCCGGACTCGTTAGGATCGTTGTTGATGATACCAACCTTGATAAGTCCGCCATCTGCTGAACCGCCGCCGGCGTTTCCTGTAGAAGCAGGAGCGCCGCTACCGCATGCTGCAAGACTAAGAGTCATTACAGATGCCATAAGAATTGCCAATACTTTCTTCATCATAATACTTCCTCCTAGAAAGATGTTGTGTCCAGGGACAATTCCCTGTTAACTACTATTCTAGGAGGAATCCATAAAATCTCCATTAAATAAACAATGGAATAAAGTTGATTTTTTTATCTTTATTTAATTTTGTTTCATTTTTCTACGATTTCGGTTGAAAATTTCTTTCCGGGGAGTCTGATGGTCACCGTGGTGCCCTCTTCATAGGTGCTGTCTATACTGATGCCGTACTCATCTCCGCACCCTAGTCTGATTCTCTGATTGACGTTGTAGAGGCCATAGATCTTGTTGGAGCCGGGGTTCTGATCCGTAAGTCCTGCCCTCACCTCCATAAGCCGCTCCTCATCCATGCCGATGCCGTCATCCCTGACCCTGATGACATAGTCCGTATCCTGAATTTCTCCGGTAACCGTGATCCTTCCGCCGCCCCTGCGGTTTTTGATGCCGTGATACAGCGCATTTTCAACCACGGGCTGTATGGTGATCTTGGGGATCATGAACTCATAGAGCTCCTCAGGCACGTTTATTTCATAGCTTAAGATATCCTGATACCTGATCTGCTGGATCTCCAGATAACTCCTTACGTGCTGCAATTCCTCCCTGACAGTCACCACCTCTTTTCCCTTATTGAGAGAGGTTCTGAAAAAGTCTGACAGCGAGCCCACCATCTTGACAACCTGCTTCTGATTGCCGGCCTCTGCGGACCAGACAATGGCATCCAGTGTGTTGTACAAGAAATGGGGATTGATCTGAGCCTGAAGGAGCTCAAACTCAGCCTTTCTAAGCTGCTTCTGCTCCTTGGTAACCTGCTCCTCGATGGGCCTTGTGATCCACAACGGTCCCACAATTGAAACCACGCCGATGGCGATCACGATAAAGGCAAAGATACCCATGGAAATCTTGGCCGTATCCACATAGAGCTGCCTGTTCTCGGCCTGAGCCTGCTGTATCTGCCGGTTCTCATAGTAGATGTACTCGTTTATGGTCTCCTGCAAAAGAGATGTCACTATCTGGACGTCGTTCTCCCAGATCAACATGTTCTCTTCATAGCGGTCGTCGTACTCAAGGTTGTCGATGATCCTGCCCACATACCCCTCAAGATTGGTGAGGTACTTATCCGCGGACTCAAGCCTCTTTCTGTTATCCGCGGTATAAGTGTAATCCTTAAGGCCGTCCACGACCTCACGGGCATCGCTTATGAGGCTAAAGAGCTGTGCCTCCCGGGGCGATACGTTACCAACGATCAGAAGGTAAGTCTCGTAGTCAAAGTCGTCCTTGAAATCCAGGGAGAACTCTGAAGCCACCACCACGGAATTAAGCATGGCATTGTATCTTGCATTTATCTGCCACAGATTATAGAAGGCAAACAACATAAACACGATATTAGGCAAAAGAAGTATCAGATACGATATACGTATCTGGGTAGCCAGGCGGGATTTATTCTTTTTTCCTCTGTCCAGCTTGGTATCACTCATCCTTCATTTCCCCTGTATTGCGTGGTGGTCATGCCCTGGGTTTTCTTAAACAAATATGAAAAATAGTGGGGATCCTTGTAGCCTACCAAAAGTCCTATCTCGTTGCTCTTCTTGGAGGTCCCGAGAAGCAGCTCTTTGGCCTTGTTCATGCGAAGGTCCGTCAGGTACTTGATAAATGTCTGTCCCGTCTCCTGTCTGAATACTGCGCTCAGGTGATTGGGCGAGAAATTAACGTGGGCTGACAGGGTGTTAAGAGAAAGCTCGTCGTCGCCGTAATGCTCGTTGATATAGCTGATGGCCTCGCTGACCACATCCCTGTAGTGGCCCTGGGAATTCTCTTTTCTGAGCCTGATGGCCTTGCTTATGATATTTTCAAGGTATTCCCTGGTGCTGCTCTCATCGGATAAGAGCTCAGCTGCGGGAATCTGTGCATCTGCGTCGTTCCTTGAAAGTCCCAGATCGTTCTCCACAAAATCTGCCACACAGAAATAGATATCCATGGAAACGTACTGTCTGAGCATGGTTGATCGGATGGCATTTTGACCCATGCCCTGAATGAATTCATCCAGGAAAAATGCGGTTTCCGACTCATCTCCTCTCATCAGGAATTCTTTTACCAGCTTCCTGTCTATATGCCTTGGATCGATCTCCGAAAGGATCACATCCTCCCTCTGGGAGTGGAGTCCCTCTTCGGAGCCAAAGAGAAAGTCGTTGTCGGAAGTCAGGTACTGATGAGCGTAAGCCCTGTTGGCCCAATTGTAGGAGTCTGGAATGTCCGATATCCTCTCAACTGCCTGACCAACGCCGCCAAAATATCTGATGTGAGGGAACTGCCTGAAGAGCTCCTTCATATCCTCGATGCAGCCCCTGACGTTCTCGGCTATGGTTTCGTCCGAGTCGGCCTTAAAGAGCACGGCCTTACCGTCCAGGTTAAGGTCAAAGAGAATGGCATCATGCCTGTCCACAATCTCGGAGATAGCCTCGGTAACCCTCACAACGCTGCCTGAAAACTCGTCGGTGCTGTGCTTTACGGACCATACCTTAAAAATGAGCAGGTTAAATCTAAGAGCTGTAATGTCGATGGACAGCTCTCTTGCCTTGTCGATTATATAGGGAAGATCCTTCTCGCCGGTGAGCAGGTCCTGGAAGAACACCTGCTTGTCGTACTCGGTGCGCTCCTTCATGTCTTCTCTGTAGCGCTCAGCAATCTCCCTCTCTCTGTTGCGCTCACGGATCTTATCTGCCACAGCACCCACTTCCTTGAGCAGGTTCTCGCCGCTTATGGGCTTGGACAGATAAGAAAATACTCCGATCCTGATGGCCTCCTTGGCGTACTCAAAATCCTCGTATCCCGTCAGCAATATTATCTCAATAAACGGAAACTGCGCCTTGATCATGCGGCTAAGTGTCAGCCCGTCCATGAAAGGCATCTTGATGTCAGTGATAACTATATCCGGCCTGAGCTTCTGGATCATTGAATAGGCAACTTCACCATCCCCCGCATCTCCGCAAAACTCATAGCCGTTATCACTCCAATTGATATTGTTCTTGATCCCCTCTCGGACGACAAATTCGTCCTCTGCCAGAAAAACCTTCAACATAACCCCTTTACTGAACCCCTTTTACTCCCTGGTAAATACTGCAATGCCGTAGCTTGGCAGTGTTAAAATATCTCCCTCAATTATAGCGCTATTCTCCGCTGTATTCAGCTGAAAAACAAGATTTCTGTAACCATCTGCCAAAGAAGCTCCGGACAGATCTATTTCTTTTGCCTCCTTGTCGGTGTTGAAAATGATAAGAAGGCTGTCAGCAGTGCCTTGAAGAGCCTGGGCATCCCCCTGCCTTAAGAAGGCTCCGATGCTGCTGTCTGAAATCTCCGCCACGGGAGTTGTGGTGCCACGGGCAATCACGGGATAAGTGTTTCTGAGCCTGATGGCATTCTTGTAGTAGTTGTAGATGGAATACTCATCCTCCTGCTGCTCTTCCAGGGCCGGATACTTCATTTCAAAGTGGTCCATATCCTTGGGGCCGTCGCACATGCCCTCAAAACCCGCATCTGAAGACCAGAACATGGGAGCTCTCTTATTTTCATCCTTGCCTGAGCCCTTCATTCCAAGCTCCTCGCCGTAGTAGATGAAGGCATTTCCTCCCATGAGAAGATTCAATGCGCCGGAGAGCTTGACCTTATCAGAGCCACCGCTTCCAACGTAGTAACCTGAGGATCTTGCCATGTCATGATTGGTATAAAAAGGCGCATCCACAGCCTCAGGATTAATTGATGAGATGGCCGCTTCCGTTGCAGCAAGAGACTCTGCATATTTGGAAGCCGGTGTGGTACCCCTTGCAACCCCTGCTATGATTCCCTCACTTCCGGAATAATCAAAGTCAAAAAAGCTGTCGATGCCGCTGTTATAGTACTTGTGATAGGTGGATGAGTTGACCCATGCCTCCGCTACAATGTAGGCATCCGGAGACTGTTTTTTAACAGTGTCGTTGAGCCAGGTCATAAACTTTATGTTGGCGTCGTCGTCTCCTGTGTAGTAAGAAGTCACCGCATCGAGCCTAAAGCCGTCAACTCCGTGATCCAGCCAAAAGCCCGTTATATCACTGATCTCTCCAAGCACTGCCTCATTGTCCAGATTAAGATCCGGCATCCCGGACCAGAAGCGGGCCTCGTAGAAATAATCTGTTTCCGGAAGGGGTTCATAGCCTGTACGCTTCTCTTCGGAAAAACTATAGTAATCTATGAAGGGGCACTGCTCTGCAGCCTCTTCAAGTGTAAGTTCATCGTGTTCTCTGAGGAACTCAGAGGCCTCTACAAACCATGGGTGCTCTGAGGAGGTATGGTTTAAGACCATGTCGATGATGACGTTGACTCCTCTGTCATGGCATGCTTTAACAAGGGCATCAAAATCCTCCAAAGCCCCATACTGAGGATCTATGTCCTTGTAATCTATAACGTCATATTTATGATAGGTTGGGGAGGGAGATATGGGCATAAGCCAGATCTGGTTGCATCCAAGATCCGTATCTGTGGTATCATCTCCGTCATTGATATAATCAAGCTTCTCAATGACGCCCTTTAAATCTCCTATGCCGTCGTCGTCACTGTCATAAAAAGAATAGACGAAAATCTCGTAAGTTGTACGATACTTGTCGTCTATAACTGTCAATGGCGCTGCGGCAGTCTCCTGAGTGCTCTCCTGAGCATTCTCCTGTATATTCTCCTGAATATTACCCTGCGCTTTTCTGCATCCTACTGTGATAAAAGCCATGGCCAGAACAGTGGCCATGGCAATCTTATTTTTCTTCATAATTCTCCTTAGGGTACTATCTTTACAATAACCCCTGTGTTATTGTCGGGTGCTCCTCCATGAAGTACTGCTTCATGCATATTGTCCAGCACCACATCCAACATTGCATCGGTATTGGCATCCTTGGTGAGCCTTATGAGGTCCCCAAGATTCTCGTCACCTATTACCTTGTATATGCCGTCACTGCAAAGAAGGAAAAGATCATGCTTCTCAATGTCTCCGGCAATCCGGTTGCAGATGAGGCTCTCGGAGGTGCCCACTGACTTAAGCAGCTTGCCGTAATTGGCGTGCTTTTGAAGCTCCTCCTCACTCACATCCTCAACCATCATGATCTGATTCTGCCAAACATCGTCTCTGGTGATCTGCTGCATCTGATCCCCGTCTCTGCGATAGCATCTGCTATCTCCCACGGAGACGATACAGAACTTACCCTGAGTGATCAAAAGGCTTACAACTGTGGAACCGCAAATGGTTCCCTGATTATATGTCTTATAGATAGTACTGTTTGCTGCCTCAATGGTAGCCTCAAACTCATCAAAAAGTGTTCCGGGTTTATCCTTGCAGTTCTCAGGCTTACTGTCTATCCACTGGCTGATCTGGCGGATTATCTCCGCCGATGCCAGTTCTCCGGTAGAATGTCCACCCATGCCGTCTGCAACGCAGAACACAGAGAAATCCTCACGTCTAACCGCCAGCACAGCGTCCTGGTTTTCACCGGGCCTGTTTCCTCTGTCGGTATATGCTGCAAATATTATATTAGTCTTCTTTCTCTTAAGTGATGGAAATAACATAAACATGTCTACCTATCTTTACTCTTGAATTTGTGACGATAAGATGCTTCATTTCAGGAATGATAACCTTGTCGTTAACTGCTGAATGGTTCTTAACGTCCTTTACGTCTGCGTAATAGAATACACCGTTTTCTACCATAACCTTGGACTGATGTCCGTGAACAGCTGTGTCATCACTAAGAACGATGTTATTATCGGGCTGTCTTCCGATCTTGATCTCATTAACGAGCTCACACTTGAAGGTTCTTGATGAATCTGCCACATCAGTGAGAGCAAATCTGTATCTCTTGGCCTCTCCAAAACCTGCATCGGGAGTCATGTGCACTGTGCCTGACTCTCTTCTGTTCATTCCCAGCATTTCCGTCTTCTCATAAGGCTCCGGCTGGATCTGTGTCTGAATCTGCGGCTGGGGTACGTCATTCTTTTTCTTCTTATTCTTAACAAGTACGATGATAAGCACTATAAGTGCTATCAGTAAAAGACCTGCTGCCACGCCGCCAATGATATAGGGAGTATAGTCAACTTCCTCCTCTTCAGGCGGATCTTCCTTCGGTGGCTCCGGCTTGGGCGGATCCTCCTTCTCTTCTTCCGATGCTTCAGCCCTTACATCAAAAGGAATCTTGGATTTACCTTCAAGCTTGGTTCCGTCTGAAAGCTTAAGCTGAGTATTCTGTATTCCTCCGGTCTTGGCCTTTAAAGGTATTTCTGCCTTGAATACTGTTATGGCATTGTCCTGAGCAGTGATAGCTGCAACCTGGGACTCTGCCCCCTCCTGTTCAATGGCCATATACTCGCACTTTGATACTCTTGAAAGAGCAAACATACTCTCAAGCTCGTCATTGTTGCTCTTTTTGGAATTCCAGAAACCAAAGGTATAAATAGGATAGGGAGTCTCATCAAGCATCTTGTTGAGCTCATCCCTTGTAACTCCCAGGGTTTTATTGTCTACGCCATCGGAAAAGATGATGATCCTTGTGAATCCCTTATAATTATCCGCATTGAGACTGTCAACCACGTCATATAGTACGTCTGTCAGATATGTCTCCTGATCCTCATGCTGAATGGAATCCACCAAAGTATTGACTATAGTGTAATCATCCTGATAATAATCCATCATGTAATGGATATCATCTGAAAAGGTAGCAAGTCTGAACTGCTCCTTTTCTCCATGGGCATTAACTATTGCCTTGATGCAGTCCTTGATCCAACCCCTGGATTTTTCAGGAATGGAAAAAGAGTTATCAACCATAATAAGAGTACGCATAGGATCGCTGTCTTCTGCCAGTGAATAGCTCGTTACATTCTCTGACTTGATGTCGGATATCTGGAACTTGACATCCTGATCTACACCCACGCCTCTGACATAGGTCTTAACATAGGCCTCGCCTTCTTTTTTCTCGGTACTCTCCTTAACTTCATCAAGTATAACCTGCACAATCTTAGCACCCTCGGCTGCCCTTGCCACAATGGCGGCAGGATTAACCAGTGAGAAGATCATAAGCAGGCTTACTATGGATACAATAAGTTTCCTAGTTCTCATTCCTGTAACTCCAATCCAATGAATAAATTAATGTGCCAAAGACAGTGCACTTCTGCACTGTCTTTGTAGTAAGAATATTCGTGATAAATACTATTATTTAATGATATCTATATCTGCAGCAAGAGCTGAAGCCTGGCTCTCGTTTGTCTGCTCTGTTGTCTCATACTTATTAGCGATCTCCTGAAGATCTTCGCAGAACATGTGAATGAGGTCATAGATCTTGGTCATGTCATCGCTAAGACCATCGAACTGTCTTCTGTATGAATCACCTGCAACACCTCTCCATACACCTGTTGTTGAGCTGATGAGTGTGAGCATCTGATCTGTAATTCTCTTTACATCTGCTCCGTGATTGTCAAAGTTGTTTGCCTCGCTTCTAAGATCCTGTACGTCTGTTAAGCTTAATGCTGATAAAAGTGCCATAATAGCCTCCTTAAATTCTTTTTATTTTATATGTTATATGTTCGGTTTAAGTTACTGATCAATCCTGTGCAATAGCCTTGTTAGCTTCCTCAGCTGCCTCATACTCCTGAAGGATAACCTCAAGAGCCTTGATGTACTCTTCAACAGCCTGTGAGAAGTTCTCGAATGAAGGATACTGTCTCTGGAATCTCTCTGTGAAAACATCACTTGCATCACCCTGCCACTTGCTTGTAAGTGTCATGTGCTCCTGGTTGATTTCAGATGTCTTGTTCTTAAACTCATTGTTGTAGTTTGTAAGACTTGTAATAACCTCCTGAATCTTAGCCGATGTGTTTACATAAATCTCTGCCATTTTTTAATTCCTCCTTAAATGTGGTTTAATGGGTTTGTTTTTATTAGTCTTCAGCAATACGAATTGCTGCAAGCTCCGCGTCTCTTGTTCTGATTGCAATCTCTTCAACTGTTGATGCAACCTTGTTTATGTCTGTTGCTGTTCTGGTAACCTTGCCTTCTACCTTCTTGCCCTTGGCAATGTAGTTCTCTGAGTTCTCTCCGTCCCAGCTTCCGTCGATGGAAGTCATAGTGGATCCCAGACTGGAGGCATTGTTATTCATATTTCTTGAAATCTGCCTGAGTTTTTCGGCTGCTCTCATGGCCTTGTTAAAGTCCATGTGAATCTGCCATTCGCTTTTCATATCTGTTCACCTCCTATTAAAGTATTGTGACATCAGCGGCCATTGATGAAGCAACTGAGTCGTTGTTCTCTTCAGTAACTTCATAGATGCCGGCCATCTGAAGCAATCTTGTGGGATATGTTCCAAGTCTTGTTACAGCCTTGTCCATTTCCGGATAACCTGCCTCGAAGTTGGTTCTTGCATGGTTGCCGGCTTCTCCCAGCCAGTAAGCATCGGTATTCTTAACGATCTGCTTAAGCTGTTCAATGTCATTCTTGACATTCTCTATATCAGTGGAAACTTTATTGCTCTGTGCCTTTAACTCCTCAGGAGTGACACGAAGCGTCATATTTATTGCCATCTTATCCTCCCTTCATCAGACATCAAGATCTGCAATGAGCTGATCTATCTGATTTTCATTCTTCTGATAGGCTGCATGTGCATAGCCAAGCTCTTCGAGAACCTTTTTGAAATCATCGATCATCTGCTCAACCTTGGCCTGATCGATTTTAAAGGTCTGTTGGAATTCTTCATGAGCCTCGCCTTCCCACATGGTATGCAACTCATCCATATGAGCAACCATATCCTGGAAATCATTGACTACTTTCTCATAGAAGCTCTTGTACTCACCGATGTCTCCTTCGAAAGTGGGGAGAACATTTGCTATTCGTTCCATATTCATCTTCCTTTCTGAAGTATTTTATTTAAATAATTCCAGCAGTTCCCCAAGTGTTCTTGTGTCAACACCGGATCTGCCTGATGACTGACCTAAACTGAAATTCGATGTTCCATAGGCCGGGAACCGAATATCGAACTTGTCTTCATCCGTGTTGGAAATGATATCCTCTTCACAGTCCTCATACATTCTTGAAATTCTCTGGGCTGCATCGTAAAGATCCTCTTCATTTCGTGATTCAGTCCTTACATTGAGCTGTAATGTATCCAGCGCTCCGAGGATTGGACCCATGCTCGAAAGACCTGATAAGAGGCTTTTCACTTCTCCGATCTCACCGGCACATCTATTAAGTTCGTAGCTCCCTTCCAGGAGAGCTCTGCTCGTGGCCCTTACTGCCGTTGTGTTTATATCGAACATTTTGTTTCCCTCTCGATGATTGTACTTTATCACATCTGTCACTCGTCGTGTTGTTTGTCTGACAAACGGTAGTCTAAATCGGACGAGTGGTAAAAAAAGGTACTTTTTTTGTCCTTTTTGGGTCTTGAATCATACCATTAACAGTTTGGATCCGCTGGTAACATAGCAGTCCGAAAGGGTATTGGTCTTGGGAAGAACAGCAGAATCTCTCATGGTGTAAAGGTTGAGTGACTCCTTGTCTCCCAGGAGCTTAGTACGCTCCTTCTGCTCTATCATCTCGGTGATCTCCAGGATCACACCCTCTATTGCTGTGTTTTCATTCAGGCTGAAGTTGTATGTCTTGTCTACAGCCGGAACAAAGATGTCTACTAAAACCATCTTATCCCTCCAATATCTTGTCTGCGAGACTATCTGCGGTGTAAGGCGTCATCTCTTTAGTGCCGTTTTCGATAACGATTATCCTGTCCTGACTGGACGCCGTGGTGACGCACACGCGTCTGTCATATTCACGGGCTCCCTTGGGATAGCGCTCTGCCAGAAGGCATACCTCCTGGCTTCTTATAAGTTCTGAGGTATCCTCGCTGTCGTAGACAGCATCATCAACCTCTTCTGTAGTCTCCGGAGTAAGGCCTTCCTGAGGCATAAATTCCAGGTCCGTGATCTCTTTTATGTGATCGTCGATACCTGAGAGCTCCAGCCTCACCCAGCCCTTCCTGCGCTGATCCATAGTGAGCTTCACCGCATCATTGTTGTGTCTGTAAAGGTATACAGTATTCATCTTGAGATGATCTCCCATCACCACGTAGGTGCAGGAGGCATTTTCCATGACGCTCAGTATCTGAACCATCTCAGGAGAAATATGGTAGCTTTTGTCATCACTCGGAGTCAGATACTTGTCGGATATCAGTTCAGCCATGGCCGTCTTGAGCTGAAGCTCATCGGCTCCGGCCTCCGATATGCTCTCCGGGAAAACAATTCCGCTTATCTCTTTCTTATAAAGAAGAAGTAACAATTCATGAATGGTCAAAAGGACCGCTTTGGTAGTATTTCCTGTCATTGAAGTGCCTCCCTTACTGTTCCCTTGTAGCTCCTGGAAACCGGGATCATGGTCCCGTCGTTAAGATAGAGTGCACTCTCACCGGCCACAAATCTGCTGACCTTGGAGAGATTTACTATAAATCCTCTGTGACATCTTATGAAATTATCCGGAAGCACAGACTCCAGATTGTCCAGGGTGTCATAGTAGCCGTATTCTTCTTTCTTGGTCCTGATGAACACCTTCTTGGCGCTGGCTTCCACATAAGATATCAGGTCAATGTCAACTCGGGTGATGCCCTCCTTGGTCTCAATAGTAAGACTTCCCTCCTGATCCTCGTCTTCGGAAACTAATACCGAATCCAGGAACTCATCCACGGCCTGTTTCATCTGATCGGAATCAGTGGGCCGCAGGATGATGGCAGAGGGCATTATATCAGGTCTTACATACTCCCTTGGAGATACTGACACATCAACCATAAGGAGCAAAGGACTATCAGGGAAGCTGCCTCTGAAGGCTGTACTCATCTCACGTCCCTGTTCTCCGGTGAACTCCATGCAGCAGAAATCATTTTTGTCCTGAGACCCTATGGCGTCCGTAAACTCCGATGAAGTCTCACATTCCTGAACCTTGCTGTCATCATCCACCCTCATGGCTATGCCGTCCTTGACAAAATGGCTCATGAGTTTTCGTTCTTTTCCGTTTTTGTCGTAAATGATACCTGAAATCATGTTGCATTACCTGCCCTTAAACAAGGGAATTACTACTTCATTCACATTTGCTTCATTCTCAGAAGGAAGCATTGCGCGTCCGACAGGCTTCAAGTTATCAAGTGTCCTCCTGTCGTGCTTATCAAAGGTCATGCCGGGGATAGCTGTTGAATGAACCATTCCGCCCAGATGCATACCCTTCTTGTCACCAACAAACATCTTGTAAAGGTTGATGGTATTGGCAAAGCCGATGTTCTCCTTGTCAATTGTAGCAAACCAGAAGATATTGTGAAGAGCACCGCGATCGATGATCATCTCCATGTTTGCCATGAGGTTCTGAGGAACGCCTTCTTCCTTGGGTTCCTTGACCTTCTCGATAAATGCGGGAAGGTTCTCTATGAGGATAATGATCTTCTGGAACTCCTGCATTCTGTCGAAGACCTCGCTCTCCTCAGCGTTATTCTTAAGAAGCTCTGCCTTTACTGCATTTCTCGGTACCACATCTGACTTCAGCATATTGCTGAGGAACTCAGCCCAATCCTTGACGGTTGTAATGGATATTGCACCGATGGACTCGGCAAAACCACTGAGGTTTGCAGAGAAATCAACAACAACAACCTTGGCACCCTTATCCATTGCTGAGCAACCAATAACCTTAAGCGCATTGGTCTTGCCCTTCTTCTTGGCACCTGAAATAAGGTATATGTACATCTGGGAGAGGTCTATGCCGTAAGGCTCAGCAAATTTAGCCTCATAACCGATAGGAAGGAATCTGTCGCTCTCTGAGAGTTTCTTGGCACCCGGAAGCCTGGAGAACTCTGCCCAGTTGGGATCTTCAGGAATCTCAGGAATCCTGCGTGCAACCTCGTTACCGGCTTCAAGCCAGGCTGCTCTCATCTTGTCAACCATAGCTGCTGCCATCTCGTTCATGGCATTCTCATTCTCAGCTGTGTACATAAGCGCTGTCTGGAACTCAAGAACACGCTCGCCGACTCTTCCCACACCACGGCCCTTTACTCCGGTCTCGGGTGTAAGCCTGAGTCTTGCAGCTCTTAAGTAGTTGCCGTAATCATATACGTTGTTAAGCTCAAGACAGATAGGTGTTCTGAAGTTCTGAGCCATGTTGTTGGGCACTTCTCCGCTACCTGTTCCGGCTGCGGATGCAATGAGGTAGATACCGCTTGAAACACCTTCCTTGGCAAGCTTTACAAGGAAAGCATACTGGTTCTCGTTGGTCCTCTGCAGAAGGGCCGCAAAGTTATCGATAACAACGAAAACTGCAGGAACGCTGCCTGCGCCATGGGCTTCAATGTACTGCTCGAAGCCGATATCACCCATGATCTTCTTTCTCTCGGCTGTAATTCTCACAAGAAGGGCAAAGAGCTTCTCGATACGCTCCATCTCATCGCCTTCCTTGATGATACCGCCCACATGAGGTGCATTCTCAAGAACAGAGAACTTCCTGGCACTGAACTCCATGATATAGAAGTTCACTTCTGCGGGAGAGTACTTCATCATCATGCTGAATACAAGAGTCTGAAGGAAGGTACTCTTTCCGGAAGTAGGTGCACCAAAGAGGATGATATTTCCGTCTCTTCCGATGTTGACGTTGAAGGCTTCCTGTCTCTGGTTCTCGGGATCGTCGTAGAGACCCATGGCGATATCGATCTCTGATGACTTGCCGTGATCCTTCCAGTTCTTGCCGTCGAAGAGAAGTTCAGGATCAAAGCCTGATCCCTTAGGCAACTCTGCCAGTGAAATAGCTGTAGGCAGAAGAGGCAGGAACAAACTGAAGTCGTGGTCGTAGTGGTTCTTCTTGGCGATATATCCAAGATAAGAAACAACTGCCTCAAGCTGTGTTCTCTCAGGCTGCTGAGGAAGCTTTTTCTTGGCATTGGTAAAAGAGCTCTCGTCTGTAACGATACCCTCGGCATCATAGCCAAACTCTGCAACTCTATCAAAGAGAGTAATAAGGTTTTCTCTGTTGTTGTCTGTATCGGGATAGTCCACACCCTTGGCTGAAAGGACTGAAATAACCTGAACGGCGATCTGGTCCTTTTCGCTTCTGGTCATGCTCTCGAATACATTGCCGTCCTCTCCGGCAACAGCCTTTATAACATCAAGGAGCTGGCCGATCCACTGGAGTTTCTTGGCTCTCTGCTTCATGCTCCTTGCGTGGTTACCCTCAAGTGAAGAGGTTCCGTCGATATCCAGCATCTTGGCGATGTTGGTGCTGACATCAGCCTCGTCATCATAGTAAGTTGCTCCTGAAAATCCTGACTGGAACAGCTCATAGAGCTCGTCGTTACCAACCTGCAGATAGCAGCGTCCTGACTGTGTAAGGTAAGCAGCATCAGGCTTGTGCAGCATATCTGTAGAGTCCTGTCTGCTCTGAACTCGCAAACAGAGCTTGAATCTGGAGTTGGCCCAGATATCATCACTGACGGATCCGGCAGGCTTCTGAGTAGCCATGATAAGGTGAATACCAAGGCTTCGTCCTACACGGGATACACTGACGATTTCCTGGATGAACTCAGGCTCTTCTTTTTTCATCTCCGCAAACTCGTCGATAACCATGATCAGGTGAGGAAGCGGAACTGTAGCTTCATGGTTCTTGTAAAGCTTGGTGTAATCTCTGATATCCTTAACACCGTAGCTTGCAAACAGAGCCTCACGTCTGTCCTTCTCACTCTGGATGGACAAAAGCGCTCTCTGTATCTGGTTTCCAGAAAGGTTGGAGATCTGTCCGATCATGTGAGGCAGATCCATGAACAGGTTGGCCATACCACCGCCCTTATAGTCGATGATAAAGAAGCTGACATCATCCGGGCTGAAGTTGATGGCCAGGGAAAGGATGTAGGTCTGAAGTGTCTCAGACTTACCTGAACCGGTAGTACCGGCAACAAGTCCGTGAGGTCCGTGATACTTCTCGTGAATATCAAGGTAGCAGGGTGCTCCGCCGGCCTTCTGTCCCACAAGAGCCTTCATGGACTCATAGGTTCTGTTCTTCTTCCAGCGGTTCTCAACATCCAGATCCTCAAGCTTCTTGACGCCATACATCTCAAAGAAGGTGATGGATGTAGGAATATCACCACCGGTTTCTATCTCCTGGACTTCTACATTGGCAATCCTGTCGGCAAAAGCTGCCACCTCGGAAATACCGACGGTATCAAAACTGATTGCCTTTCTATCCTCGTAATCATCTGTTGTGCGATACATTCCGCTGTAGGTCTCATCGTTCTCAACAATGACCTCACACTGGTTGGGAAGTTCCTCATAGCGCTGAACCATGTAAATAGTAGAAATACCATACTCAGGCTCAGGGCTGAGAACATACTTGGAGATAAGCTCTCCCTCAAGGAGCTCGGGAGCAGCCACAACCAGAATGTAGTAGGGCTTGGGAATTCCCTTTTCGCTGTGATTAACAGCGTTGTTGTCAATTCTCTGTCTTATTACCTTGTTGAGCTCGTAGAATACGTCACTGGCTGACTCTTTGTCACAGGCAACATATCTGAAGCTCTTGGTCTCGTTCCAAACGTGAGGAAGCCACTTAACGAAATCCCACTCTCTTCCGAGACCGTTTTTCTTTTCATCGTAGACAAATACCAGCTTAACGTCTGTGTAGGCGTTGTTGGCTGCGATCTGAACGATGAGGTTGCGAACTACATTAATACCGCCTTCCATTCTCCTGCCGCCGATAATACCTACCAGCTTGTCCTGGATAAGATCGATGCACAGAGGCACGTCTTTTAATATTGCATAGGTCTTCTTGAGGTTGCCGGGGATATCGATAAGTCCGTCATCGGTCATGGTGAACTTCTCCTCGGGAATCTCTACGTTAACCTGGAATGGCATATTACCGATACCAAGTCTGTGGGTCAGGAAGTCATTCTGAGTGGCATTTCTGCACCACAGAAGCGGATTGTTCTCACTGAACTGGCAGCACTCTGCTGCAGAGACATATCTGTCTCTGAGGGCATAGGTGTTCTTGTCGTATTTCTCCCTGATGATGCCCTCCTGCTCCTGGAGATACATACCGTATTTCTGGTTACGCTTCTTTTCATATTCCAGGAATTCCTTCTGGGCTCTTCTCATACCGGTGATACCTCTTACGGCACCAAGGGTTGCACTGGTAACGGCGGTTACAAGGCCGACATACATGAAGATACCACGGTTGATACCGGAAACTTTGGAAGCAAAGATCATGAAGGAACAGCCAAGGAGCATGGGAAGTGCCATACTGAGGGCACCTGCGATAACAGACAGAAGTCCTCTGTTTCTGATCTCCTCTTTGGCCTGAGGCGGAGCCTCAATCTTGACGGTGTCACTGTCTATTCTGTTAAGTCTTCTGGGTGATCTGTGGAAGATTGTGATAAGCTTCTTGTGGCTGACCTTGCTAAGAGGTGCCGCCTTATCGGCAATCTTTTGGATCATGGACTCATTTACCTTGGCGCCGCTCTCGGATACGTTAACAGCGATGCTGTTTCCAAGGAATACTATTCTGAGTCCAAAAATATCGATACAGTCGCCAAAGTTAAGCTGAACAGGAACGTCTACTCTCCTGTTGTTGACAAAGCTTCCGTTGGCACTGCTGTTATCCTGAAATACATATACTCCGCCTGTGCTGTAGATCTGGGCATGCATTGTGGAAACAAACTGCTTGCCCTCAAAGCCGAAGCAGATAATGTTGGATGAATCACGTCCGATGGTAACAGGACCTCTGAGTCCTATGAGGCTGTAATGCTCATAGGTTGAGAAGTACTCGTCACTGGTAGTGATCCTTATGGAGAGGATATGTCTCCCCTCGATCATGAGCTTTAACTCATTCTTGCCGCTCTGCGCGCTGCTCTCAAGGGATTCCTCGTAGCAATCCCCCTTCTCTGTAAGATACTCAAGATCGTAGTCCTCTGAGTAAACAAAATACCAGTTGTTGTCACGGACCTCCATCTTAAGCTCGATGTCTTTGGCAATGTTAAAAAGACTTTCTGCCAGAAGCAGAGAATAATCCGCATCGTTGATCGCAGGCAGCAGATATCTCTTAAACGCATCATGGCTATATACCGTAATGATGGTACTCATACATTTCTCCCAACTCTTTATATTTTAAATTAGCGGAGTATATAAATACTCCGCTAATTTAAGAGTATACATAACGCTCTTATTTTACCTTATAGGGACCTATCAATCCAGTGTTTTTTGACACAATTTCTTCTATAAAAGGTAAAAATTTTGCGCATGAAACTCAACTCATCCTCTGAAGCTGTTTACTGCTTTCTTTAAAGCAAATTCTGTAGGATTGGCAAGGGCATCTCCAATGTTCAGGATGTTGTCGCCGGTCTTGCATGTGGTATAGATCTTATCTCTCAGATCTGTATTAAGAGGCTGGGTCTGAACATACTCAACGTACTCACAGAAGGTCTTGAAATCACCGTTCTTGCTGATCTTAATTCCGAAGATAAAGTAAAGCACGTAAGCGGCAACCATTACAAAGCCAAATGCAAGTGATCTGGTAAAGAAGCAAAGAACACCTGACACAGCTATTACAGCAAAGCTTACGAAACATAAAACATATGTCTTAACCTCTGTCTTGATGGTCCTTACGATATAGTTCTTGCCGTTCTGAACGAAGTATGTAAGAAGGTCAAAGAACTGCATCTCGTCTGCTTCCTCGTAGCAGCCCACCTGATAGCTGAGGATAACCTCTGCAGTGTTCTTGTAAGCTCTGTCTACAATGCTCCTGTAAACAAATGTAAAGTTCTTGAGAACAGGAATGTGCTCAAGAATAGAAGCTGCTGCCATGGCTCCGCTTGCAGCCTTGTAAAGCAGCTTACCGCAGGTTCTGCCGCGCATACGGAAGGTCCTTCCGCCAAAGCTCTTATATCTTGCAACACCTTCTTTTACGGGATCTGCAGAGATCTCTTTACCCACAAGTGCTCTGCAAACCATAAGCTGACCCGCATAGTAGTACAGATTAGACCAATTGATAGTGAACGGCCATGAAAGCATGAACAGAATAATTGCTACAGTCGGTACAACAGGTACCTGCAATATTCCGAAGACAGCAGTGATCAAAAACAGTGAAAAATGACCTGCTGAAATCAGCATCTGCCTTTTGGAAAACTCCCCATCAATTTTTTTTGCTAACCTTTTTCTCTCCTCCATTTTAGAAAAATTCCTCCTTAAAAATATTCTTTATAAAAAACCATGACGGTTTTTCTCACCGATAACATACAACAATACAGGTGAGAAAAGGAGGATATCCGCTAAACTGTATTCAAAATGGGATGAATGACATAAAGGTTTAATACAATTGGTCTGCCAGCATGGCCCAGGACTCACGGTGCCTGTTCCAGATACCGCCGAATTCTTCGATGGGAAGAGGACAGGGCGACTTGCCGCTTTCAATGGTAACGCTGGGCTTATGGAGTCCCAGCTGGATCCAGTCGCCAAAGCCTCCGAGATTGACGTTGTAGGCATCCTGGGTATTTACAGGTTCATACTTGATATGGTCCTTAAGGATGTCCGCAAATCTTGTGGATGCGCTTGAGTTGGAGCCGGTATTGCCCTGGACATCGTAATAGATCAGCTGCCCTCTTGAGTGGTAGCTGATGTAAAACACATAGTCATAGCGTGTTGCATAGTCAACGAGTAATCTGGTCTCGATCTCCGATTCGGGGTAATCTCCCTTAAAGCTTCCGTAGGATGGCCACGCCTTGAGATCTATGTCCTCCCAACCCGCATCAAAATTATTGTTAAGGTCCACGCCCCAGACATTGGCCTTCCAGTTACTAAGATACTCTTCAAAAGAGATCATCTGAGGGTTCTGGCTTGTGGCAAGATCAAAGTTCTCATCCTTGTAATGGTCCACCCAAAGGGGATCCCCGTTCGTATCAAGTTCTCTGCACATATTCATGCGGTCATTCTCATAGCAGCCGTAAAGGACTTCCTCATAGTAGCTGTTATTAAGGCCAGCCACACCCTTCTGGCTAATGGCAACTCCGTCGGGATTGGCCATGGGAATTATGTGAAGCGCCGTGTTATCAAAGAGGTCCTTGTAGCTTATCTTGTCATAGCTGCCCTCCTCATAATAGTAGCAGTAATACTCCAGGAGCTTCATGACAAGCTGGGTATTCATATACTCCCTGCCGTGGATGGTGGACTGCATCATGACATGGTAGTTGGCATTGGGATTTCCGAAAGTAACTGCATAAATATCCCTGGAATCCGGAGTGGTTCCCAGAACCTCAAGCTGAAGTATATCCGGATACCTGCTGCTGAGGGTATTGAGGTCCCTCACCATGTCCTCGTAGGTGTACATTGCACTTGTGGTCTGAACGATCCCGAGATCCGACTCATCATACATAAAGTCCACGTCCACACAGTAAGCAGCAGCCACATAGCCCTCAAGGCCGTCCTCTAAAGTCTCCACATAATAAAAATCAGCATCCTCCACTGTTTCAACCTCGCCATACCATTTTAGATATGTGCCGGCCCGCAACTGGGTGATGCCATCATTACCAAGCCCCGGCGTTGATCTCAGAGTCATATAGTCAGCAGGAACACACACAAGATATTCAAACTTATCCTTCTTGTGCTCCTCCTCTGAAGTCTCTTCCGAAGCTTCCTCTTCTTCAGTTTGTTCCTCCGCCTCCGATTCCGGAGTCTCCTCTTCATCCTCCGGCAAAAGAGCTGTCTCTTTTTCCGAGGGATCGGCAGTAAACCTGTTTCTTACAAAAAACACAGCGGATATAACTGTGGCCGCCACTAAAACAGTGGCGACCACGGCAAGTATTTTGATCAATACATTATCTTTTTTCATGGATTATTTACCCAAATATTCAACTAGAGCGGAACCATCGCGACTTCCGGACATGGTAAAGGCCTGACCTGCATATTCGTTCTCAAGAGTGAAATATGAAGAAAGGTAGCCGTTTATTCCGCCATAACCGGCTCTGTCAACCTTACCCTGTTTGCCGCCGTACCAGCCGCCGCCACCGCCGCCGCCGTCGACGCTTCCTCTGCCTTCTCCGGCCTTAATGGTAGTGGTGTTGCCTGTGGCAGTTGATACTCTGCCCTCAAAGCCTCTCTCATCGTAGTTGCCGCCGCCTGAACCTGCAGCAGCTGCGATCCTGGTACCCTGGTAATAAATCTCGGTGCAGCCTCCGCCGCCACCTGAAGCATAGCAGCTTCCGCCGCCGTTAAAGCCTCCGGGTACTTCTGTTCCGACATTCTTCTTGTAATCCCAGTAATCCTTGCACATTCCGCCTGCGCCGCCTGTCATTACCAGGATCTTCTCGCCTGCGGTCAGATCAACCACTCCGATGAGGACTGCTGCCTCTGCGTCGTAGTCGTTGTTGCCGTCTCCGCCGCCGTTGGCTCCGTAAAGTGAGAATCTGTAGGATCCTGTGGCAGGTGCAACAAAGAACTGTGCTGTATCTCTATATCCGATTTCTGTTCTTGCTGAAGTGATAATAGCAGTAGCCTTGGAGTCAAAATCCGCCTTGGGATCCTCCTGTCCGAGAACCTCAATCATGGTATCGTAGGGAACTGCCATCAGCTCAGATCCGTCCACAACACCCTTGGAGAAAATAGCATTCTGAAGGTTGGTGTAGTAATCCATGGGATCTATGGTTGCTCCGTCCATGGTGTAGACCATGTTGGGATTTCCGTCTGTTGAACTGAACTTATTGGTGGCATCTATTCTGCAGGCACCGTCAAAGATCTTGTTGAACTTGCCGTCTGTGAGCTCGTATACAACGTCGAAGGCCACATCATTCATAACGTAGCTGTCAAGGATAAGTCCGTTTGAAGGTGAGTAAACCAGAGCTGAACCGCCAAGCTCAAGGGTGGCTGTTGTATCGCCATCATCGTTTACTGCCACAATCTTCTTAAGGCCTGAGTCATCGCCCTTAACCGCAACGATCTCGGGCACTTCGTCTCCGTTCATGTCAACCATGGCAAGATCGGGCCAGTCTCTCTCAACAATTTCTCCTACAGCGTCAATATATGCAGATGCCCATTCCGGAGTCTTGGACTTTTCTTCCTCTTCTGAATCCTCGCCGGAAGCATCCTCTGAATCCTCAGAGCCATCCTCATCCTCTTCGCTGGCGTCATCGTCTGCCTTCTTGTCCTTGTCTGCCATATCTATATCACCTGAGCCGGTAACTCGTGCTACAACCTCTTCTACCTTGTCAGGGAAGATAAACAGCGCTCCCAGAATTCCCAGTGACAGGAATATTACCAGAAGCAAAAGGACCACAAGGGGCCACTTTTTCTTTTTCTTCTTGGGAGCAGGGGTAGCCTGCATGGGTGCAGGTCCTCCATGCCTTGGTGCCGGGCCGTCATGCATCGGTGCCGGGCCTCCATGCCTTGGTGCCGGGCCTCCATGCATCGGTGCCGGGCCTGCGTTCATAAAGGACGGTCCGGGGCCTGCAGAGGCTCCGCCCGGTACATCATCAAGCATTATCTCAGTCTTCTCGTACTCGGAGAGTCTGTCTGAAACGGGAAGATCAAATGGCTTATCCTGAGCATCGTCAAGAAGCTCGGTCTTGGGCAATGAGTTTGGTTCTTCTGCCCCGGGAATAGGTGCTGCTATCTGGGGTTCCGTTGCGGGTGGAATGGGCTCTGCAATATGAGGCCCCTTGGCAGGCGGAATCGGTTCAACACGAGGAACCGGTACAATGTGCGGCGCCGCCGCAGGTTTCGGCGCGCCGTCCCCAACAGGCGCCATCCCCAGAGACTGATGATCAGTCTGGCTCTTACCGCAATATTTACAGAACTTAGCTCCATCCGGAAGCTTTTTTCCACAGTTATAGCAGAACATTTTACCCCTCCTTATTTAAAGCCGGAAGCTGCTGAAAGTACTGGTCAAGTCCATCGGCAATTCCGGTAACTATCTGCATCTGATACTCATCGGTGCTCATCTTAAGATCTTCTTCCTGATTGGTCATGTAGCCCATCTCTACGATGGTCACGGGCACCTGAGACCAGTTGATACCACTCATGGTATCTGTCTCCCACACCTTTTCCCTATGGGCGCCTGTGCTTGCCACCATACCGTCAAGGATACAGGTGGAGAGCAAAAGGCTCTCATCATAAATCTCTCCGCAATAGGGATTGTTTACTGTGGGACAAATAGTCATCATACCGTTGGCTCCGCTGTTCTCGGAACCGTTGGCATGGATCCTGATAAAGGCATCGGCGTTGTTGTCATTGGCCACCTGAGCCCTCTCACTGTTACTGATATTTACGTCATTGGTCTCTCTGACCATAATAACATCGTATCCTCTTTCAAGGAGAACCTCCTTGAGCTTAAGGGCCACCTGAAGATTGAGCTCGTACTCTGAAAGGCCGCTGGCTACGCCTGAGGTTCCCGAGGAAACCTTGGCCTTCATCTCGCTTGCTCCGGGAGCCACCGGTTCTTTTTCCGGGTTCCCCTTGGCCTGATGGCCGGCATCGATAACTATGAGCTTGCCCTGTGAAACAGCTTCTGCCAGGTCAGACTCTTCTAAAGCCTCTTCCTCAGCCTCTGCATCCTCTGCTGCATCGCTCTGAGCCTCTTCAGGCTCCTCCTCTTCAGTCTCGGATTCTGCCTCTTCCTCTGAGGGCTCTTCGGGCTCCTCTTCAGGTTCTGAGGTGTCCTCCTCATCAAGCACCTCAAAGAGCTCAATATCCTCTTCAGGATCTTCATCACTTATTTTAGTACATCCCGGCAGGATTAGCATCAGTAAACTAAGGCATATTCCAAGAACCAGGATCTGTCGTAATTTCTTTTTAATACTCAACATCAGGATTATCAATTGCCTCCTGTACAAGCCTCTTATTCTCTTCAAGAGTGGCTGTACTACTGTATCTGTTCATCTGCTCAAGCGCCGTCTTAAGAACGGGTTTACTCAGAGCAAGATCGTATTCCGTCAGCGGTTCGGTGGCTGCGTGCGGATAAATATCATTAGTGTTCATCAGGTTCTTCTCATAATTGAGAATAAAGTTGGTATTGGCCTGCTCAATGCTGCTCAAGGGATCCGGGTTGTTCTTGTCAAAGACATCCGGGGCATACTTCATGGGCAGCTTTAAGTACCAGTCCTTGGAATAGAACCACTGGTTCAAAAGCGGATCCTTGAACTGTCTGCCGTGACGGGCAAAGATCTCGTTTCTGGCAATTCTGAGCTCTGCAAGGCTAAGGCCCGCAAGGTCAGCGTCCGTAACCTCTCTGGTGGATGTGAAGTCCAGAATGAAATCAAGGTCAGCGTAGTCGCTTGAGAAAGCGCCTGCAATGTCTGACTGAGGAACATAGGACTTAACATAGCGGCCCTCAAAAGCTGCGGACTCAGAGGTCTCGATAACAAGATCTCTGAACTCACCCACATCATTTAAATTGGATGCGGTGTACTTGAACACGTAGGAATCCTGCTGCTCGCGATAGATTCCGATGTAAATATCCTCAAGCACCTGCTGAAGGTCTGACTCATCTGCAGAGTAGTAGCTTCCTGAGCACTGTGCAGCCAGATCCTTAAGGATGGTGGAATCGTAGGAATAATCACCGATACCGATGATATAAACGGGGATACCGGTGTTCTGCGCAATATCAACTACGTCGTCAAAGGTATAGCTGCTGGCATTCTCCTCACCGTCAGTGAAGGCGATAACGCACTTGGCGCCGTTCTCATAGTAGGTCTGGTAAACACCTGCATAGATGGCGTCAAACAGCGCTGTGGATCCTCCGGGATTGATGTTGTCCACAGCGGTGACCAGCTTGTCCTCCTGGCTTGTGAAATCCTGCTCCAGGTATACATAGTCGTCAAAAGAAATAATCTCGGCCCTGTCCCCCGACTCAAGGGTCATGTAGTCTATAAGAGCATTGGCGGCGTTCTTGGCCTGGGTCATCTTGGTGCCGCTCATACTTCCGCTTCTGTCAAGGACCAGGTTGACGTTGATCTTGTCCTCTCCCACAACTCTGTAAACGTCGTCGATTGTGGCGCCGGACACGTTGCCGTCCTTGTCGATCTCTGTGATGTTAAAGTCAGATTTAGTGAGGTTCTCAACGGAATTGCCCTCATCATCTGTAATGCTGACATAAACCGTCACATTGGGGAAATTACTGTTATCAACCTGTCTGACATTGATGTTGATGTCAGTCTTCTCTCCTGTGTAAGCGGCTTCATCCTCTTCATCCTCTTCGGTCTCGGACTCTTCTTCGTCGGTATCTTTGTCTTCGGATACCAGAATGCCCAGATCCTCCAGGTCCACGCCCTCCTCTTCGGCATACTCCTTAAGGCGCTTCAGGATGGACTTATTGCCCTTGGAATCAGGGTCGTCGGGATCATAGCCTGTAGCCATATAACCTTCAGCCAGGATATCCAGAGCCTTGTCCATGTTGCCGGTTTCCCTGTAGGCTGTTGCCATACCGATGTAGGCATCTGCCTCCTCGGGATCCTTGTCGATGATCTTTTGGTAATAGCCTATAGCAGCCTCGTAGTCGCCCTTATCCATGGCGGCTTCGGCCTTTTTATAAAAGCCCTCAAAGCTCTCTGTTCCTGCTACCGAATCCTTAATCTGTGGCAGGAAGATAAATCCCAGAACACCGCCCACAGCCAGAATGACTGCCAGGATAGCCACCAGAAGCAGTACCTTGGTTCCTTTGCTGCCGGTATTAACATCCTTGTATTCGGGAACTTTCTTGACATTCGGAGTCATCTTGACCGGTGTTCCGCAGGATGTGCAGAATTTATCACCCTCCATAAGCTGAGCTCCGCATTTACTACAAATCATTCATAACCCCCCTGTCAATTGTTCATGATCTCTTTGAAAAATCCGTTAAAATCGCTGACTGTCTGGCCATCTCTTATGGCTCCCACAGCTACAAAGCTGATATCAACTCTGTTTGAGCTGGATCTGTTCTCTGTTATCTTAAAGATGACTGAGAAATCGATGCCGTCCTTCTTGCCGGTATACTTGACGTATACTGTGCCATCATCGTCTCTGTAGCCCTCCCACTTTCCTCTGGTATCAGAGTAGTTCTGGAGCATGGTACCAACCTGCAGACCGTTGGACTGCAGAGTACCGTTCTGAACGGCCTCAATTGCTGTGATCATCTCATCATCTGTGGTCTCGCCGTAAACGTAGGTCTGAGGCTCCTCTTCAGCAGCGGGAATAGCTCCGGTGCTATCAATCTCCGTCTCAACCTCATCTCCTACCGCTACATCGGTGGCCGCCTCAGCTTGTGAGTAATCTACCTCGGTGTCATCCTCATCGGAGTCGTTGGACTTGCGGCTCTTGCGCTCCTCCTTTTCCTCCTCTTCGTCCTCCTCATCAGAGTCTCTGTTGTCGGCAAAAGAGCTGTCGTCTCCCCCTGAGAGAACGGCAAAGGCCTCACGTATATTCTCAAATCTGTCGTAGTTTAACCTGTAGGCTATTCCAAGAGCAGCGACCAGTACCATGACTGCTGCCACTGCGATCAGTGCCTTTACAAGCATGGAATATGCATCATCCACTTTGCGCTCCACCACGCCTCTTCTGGAGATATAAAGTTCATCGTAGAGCTGCTGCATGTTCTGCTGACGGTTCTCGGGAAGGACTGAAAGTCCCCTCTCAATGGCTGCCGCTATGTGCTTGGGCACTTTTCTGGCACTCTTTCTGATGGGGATAAGGCCATCACCGCTTCCCGCCTCAGAAGTTGCTCTATCGGTGGCATCCAGCGGAACTCTGCCTGTTATCATCCTGTAGAGGACGGCGCAGACTCCGTAGACGTCGGTATAAGGTCCCTGGGGGCCCTTTCTGGAATACTGTTCGATGGGTGCGTAGCCGTGCTTTAGCATGACTGTCATGCCGTTGTCTGCGGCCTGTTCCATGGATCTGGCTGCACCAAAGTCTATGAGCTTAATGGTCCCGTCATTGGAAATCATGATATTGTCGGGACTTATATCTCTGTGAAGCAGATTGTTCTGGTGAATGACATGAAGGGAGCTGATAACAGGCTGCACCAGAGCAAGAGCTTCCTCATAGCCGATGCTTCCTCCCTGGGAATCCAGGTAGTCCTTAAGGGACATTCCCTCAATGTATTCCATTACAAAATATGCTGTCTCGTTTTCGTAAAAGAAATCCTTGACCGCCACAATACCGGGCAGATCAAAGAATTTTGACAAAATGGAAGCCTCTTGAACGTAGCGCTTAAGTCCATCGTCAAAGTTAATAGATCCCACCGTCACATTTTTGGACACGGTATTACCACCGGGCATGGTGGTATCTCTGGTAACCACATTGGCCGGGAAATATTCCTTGATGGCTATCTTGGTCTGCATATAGGTATCCCACGCAAGGTAAGTGATACCAAAACCTCCCTCTCCCAGAGACCTTCCCACCTCATACTTACCGTTTAATATGGTCCCCGGCGGCAATATCCACTTGGGAGTCTCAGCTCCGGTGTCATAGCCGCAGTATGGGCATGTTGCAGCAGAATCATCAATTGTGTTAAAACATCCGTAACAGCGCTTCATCTGATGTAATAGTCTTCTGCGAATACAATTTGAGATACATCCTCTGCAATCTCTTCGCAGTCCTTTCCGTTAAAAAGTAGCAGATCTCCTGTGCCTTGGTTCTTGTTGTAGTCACTAAGTACCGCTATATACCGGTCGTTGTAGATATGGTAATTATATACATCTTCCTCAACCTCAATTGACTCCCCGGCCTTGTAGATATTAAAGGTTCCTCTGGGAACGCCGTACTCCCAGCGATAATCGGTATAATAAGCGAATACATCAGTGTTCCTGTTTTGCTGAAGGCTGTAAGAATATGCATCTTCAGCAATCGTTTCACCATTGTAGGTAATTATATAAAAATTCTTGGAAAAATCCGTTTCATATCCGCAGACTATGCTGTCGTTATGGCTTGCGAAGACTTCATCAATATCTGTGTCAAAGAGCTCTGCGTGTCCCAGATTCTCCAAAGTGGTATCAATTACATAAAGATCAAATGGATCATTATAAGATTCCTCATGCCCGGGCTCCTGTGCCATTACAAGGACTTTGTCGTTCCCCGGAGTAACGACCCTGTAGTTAAAATAGACATTACCCTCAAGGTCTATCTCAGCAGTTGTGTCTCCGGTGGTGATGTTCAGCTTAAACTCACCGCTCTCCGGATCCTTAATGCGGTAAAGCATTGCACGGGAATCATGGTCCGCCTCAAAATTGCCAAGCATTTCGCAGACGCCTGAACAGATAAGCTGCTCCTTCCCATCTCCGTCGAGATAATAAATCTCCTGATCTTTGGGCCCCGCCTCTCCTGCCATGGACCTGTCCAAAATCCTGGTATAGTACATGTTTATCTTGTCATCCTTTAAAAAGGAGGCATAGCTGTCTATATCCTTCACAAAGGTCTGCTTGTCTTTTAAGTCAGTGACCTGATAAACCTGGAAATACTCCTCATCAATTTTGGTATAGACTACATTACGGAAGTTATCATTGAAAATAGCAACGTTTTCGACGTCTTTGTCGATCTTTTTCTTTTTATCCTTAAGATCCATCGGTCTGTAGTAAAGATTTCTGTCGCGATCCAGCCAGAGAATGTATTTCTGGGTATCATCAAGGAAAAAATTGTAGTATCCCGCTACGTTCTCCGCAATCAGCTCAGAGTCCTTCATATCTGAAAGATAAAGATCTAAATCCTCGTCCATATAAACCACGGAGTTGTTGTGAAGAACCCTGAAATAAATGACGCGCTTGCCAATCCTGACAGTTTTACCGCTCCCGTCAGCTTTGGTACAGCACAGCTCAAACCGGTGCCTGAAATTATCACCATTCATATTCCTGGCATAATAAATGTATTTTCCGTCCTCGGATACAAAGAAGCCGGTGTAATAATTGGTCATTCGTGAAGATTCATCATCGTCAAAAATGTCATCATCTATGAAAACCGGCTTATTTTGGCCAAAGGGGTTATACCATAGTTCATTATCCTGAATGTAGTAAATTCCTGAGTAATTTACCGGCCCGTGGGTATCACCGGATCCGGTTTTAAAAAACCCGAACAACTTTAACGTTGCAAAGGCAGATCCGGCCACAACCAGAACTGCCGCAACAACGCCAAGAACAAGCCCAAGTCTGCTCTTTTTAGAATGCATTTCTTTTTCCTTTAATAATAATAGTACATTAATTCATCCGTCGTGATTATAAACATCACGTCTTCGGCGATCAGACGACTTTTTTTGCCATCATACAAATACAGATCGCCCCCATATTTATCCTCGTTATAATCTGACAGATATGCCACATATTTGTCGTTTAACAGCAATCCAAGTGCCACATCCTCATCAATCTCATGCGACTTATCACCACGAAGAATGTTTAATGTTCCGTTATAGCCTTCAAAATCAAAATCCGTGTAGAACAACAGGGAATCCAAAGATGCCTGTTTGTAAGAGGTAATAACTAAGGCATCATCTGCAATCTCATTATCCCCAAGCATAAGCGTGCCTGCGCTTGGCCAGTAGTATCTGTCCCCTCTATCGGGTTCAGCTATGTAACAGAGCTTGCCACCTATTGTCGTATATACATTCTCCACGTCATCGTTTACAAGTTCAACTTTTCCAAAATTCTTTCCGGAAAGTTCAACGGTATAAAGAGCACGCTCAGAGTCAGAATAATCACGCTCTCCGGTAACGATGAATAATTTATCCATTCCCTCGTAACAATAGCCCGAAGCGAAGATAAAGTAAGCGTCATCAATATCAAGCTCGAAGGTCTCTGTTTCCCTGGCAATATAGAAAGTGGATTCATCATCTGCATCGTCACCTATGCTATAAACAAGTACAGGCGTTTTTCCCTCCGGCGCAAAAAAGCCGCCAAACCTGATATAATCCGAATCGATCTCTTTTGCTTCTTCTCCCTCGGCACGGTAATAGACCGTCTGTTCTATAAAGCCATATTCCCCTGCATCTTCTTCATTTTCTAACTTGGAATAATAAGAGACCACCTTGTCTCCGACAAAAGAAACATAGAACTGGTCAACTCCTTCGGCAAATTCTTCAGGGTCTTCAAGGTTCCTGACCTGATACAGATCCGTAAACTGTCCATTTTTTTTGAAATAAACAACGTTTTGGAATCTGTCGTTAAATGTATATACCCCGTCTACATCAGTGTCTATCTTTTCCTTGTTCTCTTTAAGCTTAAGGTCCCTATAGTACAGAGTGCCATCGTCATCTACCCACATAACATATTCATGGGTAGGATCAATGTAGTAGGATCTGGCGTCCTTTAAATCTGAAGCAACCTTTTCTGATTCTTTGAGGTCGGAAAGATAAAGGTCACCCTCTTCATCCGTATAAAGAACTGTATTATTGTGTAATACATTGAATGTGGTCACATTTTTATCAATTTTGATCCTGTCGCCGCTTCCGTCCGCTTTCTTGCAGCACAGGTCAAAACTTCCGTCGTTGTACAAGCCCGTAAAGTTGCGGCCATACAGAATGTACTTATTATCTCCGGTAAGCTCAAAGCCATAGCTATAATATGGAAACCACTCGTAATCTTCCTCATCCTCAAAGATGTCATCATCAATCATTACGAGCTTGTCATTGCCAAACTTGCTCAGCCACAGTTCATTGTCCTGCAGAAAATAAACACCGGGGTACTTAGGTTCTCCCCCCTGAGTCTTTTTCCCAACGGGGAAAACAAAGCGGACCATGGCAAAAGTCGATCCTGCGATGAACAGAACTGCTGCCACAATGCCAATAATTACAGGGAGCTTACTCTTTCTTTTTTCCATAATATCTTATATCAATAGACGATAAGGCTTACATCTGTTGCAATCGTCTTACAATCCTTTCCGTTATATAATCCAAGATCACCGCTTAATTTTTTGGAGCTGTAATCTGTTATGACAGCAATATATTTATCATTGTAAACATGGAAGGAATGAACATCATCTGCAACCTTATAGCTCTTGCCGTTCTTGTATATATTGAGAGTTCCTTCTTGCTTCTTTTCGTTGTCATAGTCGGTGTAGTAAGCAAATACGCCGGAGAAAGGGGTCTGAGATACCGAAATCCAAGCAACGTCCTGGTCGATTTCCTTGCCTTCCACCTTAAGAGTTACGGTCTCGTCGTCCTCATCATAGTCGACACCGTAGTATAACTGATCTGAGAAAACACCGTAAGTATACATTACATCAGAATCGATCAGGCTTGCCTGTCCCAGTCTTCCTGAGGAAATATTTACAGAATACAACTCGCCGGGCTGGCTCCAATCATCTGCATCCTCGGATTCCCTGGCAAAAATGTAAATGGTTCCCTTAGACTCTGAGATCATTCCTGACTCCTGATAAATGGCGTCTTCACCAAGAGATACATCAACAATCTTGGTTCCCTTGGCCATCTTAAGCTGAGTGCTCTCAAGAACCTTGGTGCTGATCTCGTTGTAGTCATAGCCGTCCTCAAGAACCTCGGAAAGCTTGGCCTTTTCAATGTTATCGATATCCACAAGTCCGTAAAGGACTACGGCTACTTCATTCTCGGCCTGATATGTGCCTTTCATATCTATGATGCCGCTATCAACCTTCTGCTCTTCCTTGCCTTCCACATAGTAGTAGATGGCCCCTTCTGAAAGTCCTACAGTTTGGTTCTGTAAGGATTCTCTCCAGTAATCTCTGTCGAGCTTCTCGTTGTACTTTTCAACAGCATCGTAGTAGGCATCATCCACCTCTTCTCTGGTGGTGGGGCCAAACCAGCCGTTTACTGTAGTGTAGGTAGTATAGTCCTTGATGTCAGGCTCTTTGAGGAGCTTGTCCTCTGCAGCCAGATCATCATCGATGAAATCCATAACGCTGACTGATGAGTCATCCTTGGTTTTAGCGTAATAGATATTTACCTTGTCATTGACCATATATGCCCGGAAGCTATCTACGTTGCTCAGGAGCTTTTCCTTTTCGCCAAAGTTCTTGATCATGTAAACATCACTGGATATTCCGTCACTTTTTGAATATACAATGGTCTTAAGGTTGGCTGTGTAAATAGGAACTCCTGTAACATCCCTGTCGAGTTTGATCTTGTCCTTTTTTAAATCAAGCTGTTGACAATACAAGGTGTTGTCTGAATCACGCCACAGAACATATTTCTGGTTCTCCTCCAGGTAGAAGGAATAAATGGATGCAAGTTCCTTGCCCACCTTGGTGCTGTCCTTGAGGTTGGAGATGTAAAGGTCCATATCCTCATCAACATAGAGAATCCTGTTGTCATCAAGAATTCTGTAATATTTTACGCTCTTAGCGATCCTTTTAGCATCACCCTTACCGTCGGCTTTCATATAGTAAAGGTCATAGACAGGATTGCTGTCGCCTCCGTTGTAGTCCTGTGCAAAGAAAATATATTTACCATCCTTGGATATGCCAAATGATGATGAATATGAATAATTGCTCAGATCATCATTCTCAAAGAGATCGTCCGCTACCTGTAACGGTTTGTTTCTTCCAAACTTGTTAAACCAGAGCTCATTGTCCTGGATGAAGTATACTCCGGGAAATGGAAGCGGCTTGTCCTTGGAAGACTTTCCGGGCATACGGATAAACTTGAATGCGCCAAAAACAACAGCCAAAAGAACCAGCGCTGCCGCGATTATCCCCAGAATAAGCGGAAGCTTGCTCTTTCCTTTCTCGCCCGGCTCCTTGGCCTTTTTCTGTTTCTTTTCCTTCTTGGGCTTTGGTGCCTTCTGAACAGGCATAGGTACAGGGCCGGGTGCAGGTACAGGGCCTGCTGATGCCGACTCTGAAGGTGCAGGCTCAGCTACAGGCTCTGCCTCGTTTCCAATCACTTCTTCATCATCCTGAACAGGTTCTCCGCAGTATTCACATACCTTGGCGTCGTCCGGGATTTCTTTTCCACAATTCATGCAAAACATTCCAATTCCTCCCTAAATGAATAAATAAACCAAAAAAATAACCTCCGGGTGTCGTGAGCTTGGCTGACCAATAAAACCAGAGGTAAGTAAAACAATCAAAACATCCCCAAAAAAACACACAGTTTCCCAAAATATCCCATTCATTTTACTATCTTTCGACCGGGGGTTCAAGCACGGTCACTCATTCATAGAAGATTTTTATGCAGGTATAGTATAAAGAAACATAAATGCTTTAGTGTCGCCTTATCGGCCCGGGGAAAAAGAGTGTAGCATAGCCCGCGCGCGGGGCAAGGATAAAACCGGCGTGATTTCTGTAAGGTCACCGCCCAGATCCGCTTTTCGATTCTGAGCGGTGCGGTTTTTTCGAAAAGTCACCCCCCAGATCAGCGTTTCCATTCTGGGCGGTGCATTTTTCGAGGATGAACACCGCCCAGATCTGACTTTTCTATATGAGCGGTGCATTTTACCATTCTACTCACCGCCCAGATCAAATATATGTCATATGGACGGTGCGCTTGCCCAATTTTTCCACCGCCCAGAATCGTATTCTCAGATCTGAGCGGTGCATTTTGCATTTTTACCCACCGCTCAGATTCGTATTCTCATTCTGGGCGGTACTTACAACGTTTTTCACAAACAGCAGCCCTCCGCGGGCGACAGAAAGTCCCGGTGTGGCCTGAAAGTGCCGAGGGCAGCAATAGCTTCATAGCAAACACCTGCGCCACGTGACATGGCAATCGCATAGCAATGGCAAAAAAATGTTAAAAAAAAAACAAATTTACTTGCGTATATATTCATCTCCCAATATAATAAGCATAATAATTATGAATAAAGTGGAGGTGCTTAATGGATAGCAACGGTTTCAACGGTTCAGATATGAACAATCAGCCCAATTTCCAGCAGGGCAACGGTCAGAATCCGGTTCCCGGTTTTGATCCCAACAATTACAGTTCTCAGAATGGTACTTATCAGAACGGTACTTACCAGGATGGAAATTTCAACCAGTACCAGCCCAACGGTTATCCCGGAGGATATCCCGGTGGTTACCCCGATGGATCTCAGCCCGGTAAGGGAGCTGCAATCGCAGGTCTTGTTCTCGGAATTGTATCAATTGTATTCTGGTTCTTTGGAATGGGCGCGATCATTGGTCTTGTAACCGGTGTCATCGGTATTATCTGTTCAGCTTCTGCCAAGAAGTCCGGTTTTGTAGGTGGTCTTCAGACAGGCGCTATGGTTTGCTCCATCATCGGAACCATCGGAAGTGCACTGGTACTTGTTACCTGTGTAGCTTGCATAGGTATTTTCGGAGCTCTCGGAACATACTATTAATCCAGGCTTATAGAAACAATGATTTACAAAGTCCCTGCTATGCGGGGACTTTTGTTTTAACGGAGGTTTTATGCACGTATATACCAATCTCCTGGGTATTCATCTTCCCTCCTACGGGCTGATGATCACCACGGGAGTAGTACTTGCCAATCTTCTGGCCATACTCCTGGCCAAGAGGCTGAAGGCAGACTATAACGACCTGCTGATCCTGGAAGGATACGCTATTCTGGGAGGACTGGCGGGAGCCAAGCTTTTGTATATCCTTGTCTCCTTCCGTTCCATTGACTGGTCCGGGGTGAACAATCTTAAGGCCATTGAAATGCTCATGGAGAGCGGCTTTGTTTTCTACGGCGGTCTCATCGGCGGGCTCTTGGCCTTCATGCTGGGTAGCAGGATCCACAAGATAAATGCTTATGAGTATATGTCCAAATTTATATTCTTGATCCCGTTTATCCACGGCTTCGGAAGGATAGGCTGCTTCATGGCAGGCTGCTGCTACGGCGTTCCGTATCACGGCTTCGGTGCAGTGATCTTCCCCGAAAATTCTTTTGCCCTGCCCGGTGTTGAATTGTTCCCGGTGCAGATGGCGGAGTCGATACTGCTGTTCCTGATAGCCGGTATCATGCTGGTTTTGCAGTTAACATCCACGTTTGATTTTCAAGTGGAGTTCTATTTCCTGTCCTACGGGATCTGCAGATTTGTCCTGGAGTTCTTCAGGTACGATGCGGCAAGAGGTAGTCTTGGCCCCCTTTCAACGTCCCAGTGGATAAGTTGTCTGTTAGTTATTGCGGGGCTTGTATCTATCATTGTAAGATCCTCCCGCGGCAGGAAAAACGCGACAGCCTGAATAAATAAATAAATAAATAAATAAATAAATAAATAAGCAAATAAATGCACCGCACATCTGCCAAAGAGACAGGTATGCGGTGCTTTTTTATTCATCTCATTTCTTTTGATATCTGTAGATACGAACCTCAAAGGGACGAAGGTTATCCGGGATCTCATCTCCCGGGTAGTTACTAAGGATCAGTTCTCCCTCTAATCCTGCGTAGTTGTCCGGTATCCGGGGCTTAACCTCATGTCTTGCAAAGGAGCAGATTATCAGGTACAGCTCTTTTGCCAGGCTCCGTTCATATACGTAGAGACGCTTATCTCCGGAGAAGTATTCTCTGTAGGCACCCCTTAATAGGGTCTGCGAGCTCTTCCTGAGCTTGAGGCATCTTCGGTAGAAGTTTAAAATGCTGTTCTCATCCTGCTGCTGACTCTCTACGTTGATGCGCTTGTAGTTTGGGTTCACGTAGAACCAGGGCCTTGCCGAGGAGAAGCCTGCGTTCTCCGAAGCATCCCACTGCATGGGGGTTCTGGCGGAGTCGCGGCTTGAAAGGTGTATCCTGTGGAGCCTGCGCTCCGGGTCCTCCTTGAGATGGTAGGTGTAGTAGTTGTTCTTGGAGGAGACGTCCACGTACTGCTCGATGGAAGCCAGGCGGATATTGGTCATGCCAATCTCCTGCCCCTGGTAAATAAAGGGCGTTCCCCTCTGGAACAGATAGCAGGCCGCCAGCATGGTTCCGCTCTCTCGCCAGTAGTGGTGCTCGCTTCCGTATCTGCTGATGATCCTGGGATGGTCGTGGTTTTCCATGTACAGCGCATTCCATCCATCCTGCGTCAGTGCAGTCTGCCACTTGGTGAAGGCTTTTTTGAGCTTGACCAGCGAGAATGGCCTGTGCATGTACTCAGTAAAGAAGCAGTCTGCCATCATATGGTCAAAAGAAAACATCATGTCCAGGGACTTGGTTGGCCCCGTCAGATATTTCATGGCTGATTTCACTGTGGTCATGGGGCCTTCGCCCAGCTGGAAGCAGTCATATTCGTCGCAGACCTTCCTGAATTCCTCCAGGTATTCATGGATGTGAGGGCCGTCCTTGTAGTGTGACATGCCCTTGGCTGCAGGCAGCAGCGGAAATCCGTTGGGAAGTCCTTCCTTTTTGGAGATGAAGTTTATGACATCCTCTCTAAAGCCGTCAACACCCATGTCCAGCCAGAAGCGCATGACGTCCTTTACTTCCTCACGGACCTTGGGGTTGTCCATGTTGAGGTCCGGCTGCTTCTTGGCAAAGATGTGGAGATAGTACTGTCCCCTTGTCTTGTCGTATTCCCATGCTTCGCCCTCAAAGAGACTGTCCCAATTGTTGGGCTTGTCTCTCCAGATATAGTAGTCGCTGTAAGGATTGTCCTTGCCCTTTCTGCTCTCCAGAAACCATGGGTGTTCATCGGAGGTATGATTGATCACCAGATCCATGATGATCTTAAGCCCCAGCTCGTGGGCTCTGTTCAGAACTTTTTGGAACTGGTCCAGAGTTCCGAAGTCGGGGTGAATGTCTTTGTAATCGGAAATATCATAGCCGTAGTCTGCATTTGGCGATGGGTACACCGGCGAAAACCAGATCCCGTCCACCCCAAGGGATTTTATATAATCCAGCTTGTCGTAGACGCCGTAGAGATCACCAATTCCGTCACCGTTTCCATCCGCGTAGCTTCTGACCCAAATCTGGTAGAAGCTCATGTCCTTGTACCAGTCTCTGTTTTTAGTCCTCTGAGTCTCCACCTAATATCTCCTTCAGATTATTAAGATTCTCCTTCATATCTGCTTTTATTTCTTCAAAGTTCTCCCTCATTCCCTCAAAGAATAGTTTGGGAGCATTAAAGACTCTCTCGGTGTCATCAAACACGGTAGCCGCTGACTTTACCAGGTATTCAAGGCTCTGATGTTTCCTGTGCCCGAAGGCTCCGGCCTCTGCAAGCTGCTTGAGCTCTGCGTATCTGTCGTGGGCCACCCTGACGGCGTCCTCCCAGGAAATATATATCTCATCCATGGCGTTTTGGCCGACCTGCCCCAAATGGTCCAGGTCTTGGCCTGCTGTCATAAGGAGTTCTGCCATGGACTGTGCATTCTCTTCTATCAGGAAGCCGTTCCTGTCATGGGTTATGCCTTCTGCCGCGCAGGATCCCTTTACCAGCACGCTGGCCAGGCCGCAGGCAGCCGCTTCTCTCACAACAATGCCGTTGGTGTCATACACAGAAGGGAAAAGAAACAGATCAGCCCTGGTGTTCCAGGCTCTGAGCTTTTCTCTGTCGTGCTCGGGACCTGTGAAGATGACTCTTCCGCTCATGTCATCCCTGCCCTGCTCAGTGGTGATGTTGCCGCTCTCATCAGTGGTAACAAGGGTTATGCCAAAGTCTCTTATCATCTGCTGCATCTCAGAAGCATCGGCTCCGCCTCCCACAAATACCATGTTGTAGTCCATGTGGTTTTGAGACAGGATGTTCATAGCCTGTGCAATGATAGGAAGGCCTTTGTATTTCATCATTCTTCCCACAAAAAGAAATACCGGCACTCCTTCAGGCAAGGAAAATTTAGCCGATAGTTCTTTTGCCAGGGCTGCATCTCCCCGGCCCTTGGGGAAGTCTACGCCATTGTTCATGACCCTGTACTCCCCGGTAAAACCAAGGGATCTAAGGTTCTCGCCGGCTCCCTCGGACACCACCCACACATCGTCGCAAGCCTCTATGTTGCTGATCATGGTCCTGATGGTTTCCTGCTTAAGAAATCCCTCGCCCACAGCTCTTGCAATGTCCACGTCGAACTTGGTGTGGTAGGTAAAGACCAGCGGGGCCCCGGTCTGGCGACGCAGGATCCTGGCCATGACGGTTGAGGTCGCCGGGCAGTGGGTATGTATGATGTCGGGCTCAAACTCGGCCATCTGCCTGATCTCCCTGATGGAGAGGGGGTTGCCGGTCCTATAGCCCTTAATAAAATCGGTTGTATCAAAACTGGGATACGCCACTACTCTGTAGGGGTATCCCTCATAATCAGCCTCCGGATATCTGGGTGTTCCCACAACAACGTTCTCCCCCATATCCTGAGCCAAAACTCTTCCGTAATTCATAACGACGTTTGCCACCCCGTCGATGACCGGTGGAAACGAATCATTCAATAAACAGATATTCATAGCAGTTGCCTTTCCGTGGGCGCCTTGCCCCATATACTATTATAACTCTGTTATTGAACAGTATTAAAGCTTATGATCTCTGAGTTCCAGTACTCATCAAATAACCCCGTCAGGAGGGAGTCGTCCTCAAGCTGTTCGCCGTAGACCTGCTCTGTGTCTGACCAGCGGTAGTAGGTCACGTTGCCGTTGTTATCAAAGAGCTCGTAGGCTTCCTCGGCAGATACGATCTTGTTGTCCTCGCTGATGGTCATCCTGGCTATGCTGTGATGTGTTCCCACATCCAGATATCCATCCTTATCAATTGCCAGAGGATAAGCTGTTCCTGTAGATCTTACATATCCCAGATAAAGAATGCTTCCGTCCTCGTCGTACATATAAATGTCTGCATCGATTGCTCCGAAGGTATCTCCGCCGTCAGGTCCGTCCGCATCATAGGTTCCTGATGCAACAAGGAGAACATCCTTGCCGTCGATCTGCGCATTGGCGTAGCCCTGTCCTGCCTGAAGCTTGTCCACGATCTGTGTGAAGGTATCGCAGCCTGTGATGTCCATGGGCTCTCTTTCATCGTCGGGAGCGTTGGCGCCTGCATGCTTCTCGGGAGCAAATGTGGCATCTACTACAGCCAGAATATCAAAGCCGTCAAGGTCGGGAGCTGAAACTGAAAGCGAATAGCTTACTCCTATCTCCACGTCGTACCAGGTGCAGAGGTCTACATATTCGCTATCCCCAACATAGCGGGAGGTCTGAGCTTCAATACCGCCGCCGAACCACTCATTTAATGTAGCAGTATCTGAAACGGTCCAGTCATAGTAGGTTCCGGAGATATCCAGCTGCTCATCGCCTGTGGTCTGAGCTCTCTCTGTGAAGCTCATTCCATCCAGATCAAAATCCATCTCGACCATGGGGCCGGGAAGTGCGAAGTCACTGCTCCACTCACCCATTGTTCTCCAAACCACGTTGGTTGCGCCCTCGGGAGCCTTGAATAAAAGGGGAACGATTGCGTCTGCCTGATCCTCTGTTACTTCTCTCCAGGGATTTGCAAGTCCTGTCTGGGGCTCTGTAGCTTCCTCTGTTGCGGCCTCTGTAGTTTCTTCTGTGGTTTCTGCTGCTTCCTGAGTGGTCTCAGCCACCTGTGTATTTTGATTTTCTGCAGGCTGTTCGCTCTCGGCTGCCTTTCCGCAAGCCACCATGCTTATTACCATTCCACCTGCTAAAATGATTGTTGCGATTTTGTTTTTCATAATGTTTCCTCCTCATTTTGAAAATTTACTTTCATCTATTTATACGAACATCGATCAATTCCGGCAAAAGAAATTCTTAATCAGCCAGGAAAAAGCCTTGGCAGTTCTAATGCCGGCATCTCTGAAATGATTGCCCGGGTTCCACTCAAGGGTACACTCTGTGCCGCGGGCCTGTAACAGCTCATGGGCCTCAGTGATCCTGTCAGCCACAGTGGCCATTACGGGATTTCTGGCCTTGGCCTCCTTATCCCCAAGGCTTAAATAAACCTTATCAGTCTTGATCTCATTGTCCTTCATGTAATCCACAAAGCCGGGGAACCACATGGATGGCGATGCCGCTGCAACTCCCTTAAAGATATCCGTTCTATATGCTGCCCACAGGGCAAAAAGTCCTGCCAGGGAGTAGCCTCCGATAATATAGGTCTTGCCCGGGTCCGAGCAGATTCTTTTGACCTCTTCAAGGGTAGCCTCCGCCCCGTCTCCAAAGTCCTCTTTTCCAAAAACAGCGGGAGCTCTCCAGGGTGATAGGTCGTGATTCCAGCTTGAAACCTCCAGGGTCACCAGCTTAAAATCCACCCCCGTGCTGTCCTTAATTGCCTTTACTTCATCTTCTATTTCAGCCAGATCATGTTCATCCACCATCTGTATCAGAACAAGCTCTGCATCAGTATTTCCAAATTCATGCATTATCCTGCACGCTCCGTTTCTTAATGTCCAAACTGTCTCGATCACTTGCTCTCTTCCAGAAGATAAGCGCATCCTCTGAAGTCTCCGTCAAGGTCAGAGCCAAACCTTGCAACAACCTTCCTGCCCTCAAGATACTTATCAATGGGCGGATTGGCTCCGTTTTCAAAGGTGTGGACCACCACCAGCTGCTGCTTTCCAAGGCTCCGCACCACAACCTGATAGCCCTGAGGAATATTGTAATCCCCGGGTGCCGCATCGATCATAGTGGTGCAACCATCCCTGATGATATGCTTGATCTTTCCGTAGAAATCAATGGCCTCCCGGGCCCTTGCCCACTGCTCATCCGAGAGCTCAACCACATCGCCGGAGATGCAAAGTCTTCCCAAAAAGCCTGCTGCCAAAGTGTAGTTAAGGCGATGCACATCATCCTTTTCCCTGAGCACGGCCCAGATCTGGCTCTGCTCGGGGCGAATCAGAAGCTGCAGATTGGCAGCAATAATAGGTATGGAAGTACACTCATGGGCATCGGAGAAGCTAGCCTGTGAAACCAGCTCCATCATTGAAGGCTCAAGCCTGTGTCCGCCGCTGGAGCAGTTCTCGATCACCAGCTCCGGCATCTCCTCGTGAAGGTGCCTGAAGTATCTGCGACTCTCCTCAACGCTCTGCCTGAGTCCCTCGCCGTAGCTCTCGGCCCCGTCAACTCCGGCGCCGATGTTCTCGTTGTAGTCAACCTTCACATACCCAAAGCCGTTGTCCTTAAGGAGCCTCAGCACCTTCTCATCAAGGTATTCCCACACCCAGGGGTCTCTCAGATCCCAGAAGCGCCTGCTGCCAACAGTCACAGGGAAGCCGTCCCTCTTCTGGAGATGCTCCGTCTCGTTAAAGGCATCCGCCAGAGTTCCCACATTTTCAAACTCACACCAAAGTCCCGGGATAAGTCCGTGGGACCTTATCATATCTGCCGCTGCCTTTATCCCATCAGGGAAAAGAATCGGGCTGGGCCTCCAGTCACCGATGGCCCTGAACCAGTCTTCCTCTTCATTTCTCTTATACCAGCCTGCATCTATTACCAGATAACGGATACCGCTGCCCTCTATCCTGTTAGCGATCTTCTCAAGCTTGTCGTAAGAGGGATCACCCCAGGTGGTGCACCACTCGTTAAAGATAACGGGAAGATCCTTGTCGGTCTCAACCATTCCGCTCTTCTGGGCCTTTACAAGCTTATCGCACACCTCATACAAAGAGGAGCCTTCTGCAACAACCGCCTTGGGTGCCGAGAAGCTGCCGCCTGCCGGGATTTCTTTTGTCCAGGAACCGTAGTCCCTGTCGGCAATGCCTCCCTGAATATAGATGCTCTCGTCTCGCCGCAAAACCTCTATCTGCCAGCTGGATGCGCAGTAGAGCTGAACTCCCAGGAAATGCCCGGTCCCGGAGTCTTCGAGTACTAAAAAAGGGAACCACTTCCTGACGGGCATGGTCCCTATCTGGCCAAACTTCTCGACTCTGATGCCGTGGTTTGCCCAGGAACGTTCCATATTTATGTCTGTAAGCTTCTGCCTGAGGAGCTTGCCTTCGGCGCTCCAAAAGGAGGTAGCCCTGCAGATGTGGTCCGCAGTTATCCCCTTGATGGCAAAGCTTGAAAACAGCTCCAGTACAGCTGTCTCAGATGTTGTGTTCTCAAACAGGGTCCTGCACTCGGTGACATCGCCCTTCTTTTCGTGGAAGCAGGTCAGGGTGTGGCCCTTCTTGCCCCTGAATACTGTCTTGTCCGGCTCCCGGGATACGATCTCCATATCCTGAACCGACTCCCCCATGGATAAAGTGAGTCCGTTACCGAAATGCTCGTTGTAATCGTCCCCACGAAGTCTCCAGTCCACATAATACTCGTACATCATACTCTCCTCCTGCGACTCCACCCCCCAAATGCTTCGGAAGCCGCATCTTCATTATAATACCGTTTATGTCCCTGTGCACAAATATTGAGGGCCTGTGGCGTTACCATTCACAGTTTTGGGGATTAAAGAGTCCTTTGGCCGCGACCGCACTAGCCTACGGGGCCCTGCCGCGCCTGCGGTGCGTCCTTGACGCAGCGCCCGGCGCTATGCTGCCTGGTCACTAAGCCGGGCCCGCGTGGATGGTGCTTTGCAAGTGCCGCGTGCTATGGCTCCGCGGAGTTTCTCTGCTTCGCGCCACGTGGCGGTGGCTCCGCAAGCGTCGGCTGCTTTGCGGGACGAGATGCTGCGGGCCGCAAGCCGT